>NFZC01012601.1_pt1 | contig 21486 bp, 18 predicted proteins | sample 1095391 | NCBI WGS metagenome assembly NFZC01 (sample SAMN03609890, study PRJNA323583) | gut metagenome | isolation source: feces | host: Rattus norvegicus | place: Denmark: Riget | collected 2013
GTCTGTCCTGAAACGCAGACCTATGCCCTCGTGAGCGAATATCATACGCAGCTCGGGGGCATGTCGTGCATAATCGGTATTCAGGGCTTCGCACATCATGTCTATCTCGGCCAGTATCATGATATTGCCGTCGTCCTTTGCCACCATCATATCTCTGATCAGCTGGCTCTTCGATATGTTGGCATGCAGCAGGAATGCCTGGTAGGGAGGTTCCACAGGTTTCAGCTCTATGTTGGCTGTCCTGTTTTCCTTTATGGCCCTTTTCTGCTCCAGTTCCCATATCTGCATCTTCTTCTCGAACTCCCTCTTCGCAGCGTGATAGATGTTGGCAAATTCCTCGTTTACCTTTACGGCAAGTTCAGTGGCGTACATGGCAGCTCCTTTTCCTGCTCCTGCTTCGGCAACAAAGCAAGTGTAGAGATGTGGCGAATATTTACGGTTGCCGTAGATTGTCCTTGCCGCCGGGAACAAGCTGCTCAGGACGCTGATGGACGACAGCAGGATTGTATCCCTCTCCCTCTTGTCTTTGGCTATAACGAGCAGCTCGCTGAGGTCTTCCGGAAGATGGTCGTAAATCTCGTCGGGTAAGGTCGGACAGAATTCGTCTATCAGCTCCCCTTCATCCTTATCGTTATCCATAACTTCCTCATTATCCGCATTTTGTTTCGTTTGTGTACTCTGAAATGGTTTCATAGGAGCATTTTGAGCATTGTGAGCACTGTTTGTCGGTGTTTGCACTCTTTCCTCACCGTTCTCGTACCCCCATTTTACGGCGCTCGTTATCTCCTTTGCAGTGATGCCGGACTCTACCCCGCGACTGCACGCCATGGATATCGCTTCGTCAAGTTGCCATGACTGCACCTTGTACCAGCGGAGATATTTTCCCAGGAAAAGCATGGTGCTGTGACGGCTGCCACGCACGTAAGTATATTTGGCGAAGAAGCGCTCCATTATCTTAGTCACATCGGGAGCTGAGGAACTATCCATTTCCGTCTCATATCCAAGCGACAAAGCCTGAGTTACAGGATTGTTCAGGTATCGGAAATCCTCCGAAGTGTCAGGACCGCTCGCAGGAACATAGCTAAAAGGATTATAATCCCCGTCATAGTCGAACACCGTAGCGTCAGGATTGAAATAGATATCCGGGTCATACGAAGCAAGGCTGGCACGGGCAAAATCCCTGCATGCCATATCCAGCTCCATGCCGGTGAGTTCCTTCAGACGGGCAGCCACACACTCGTATGCATTACGATACACATCTATATGCACCACGCCTATGTTCACCACTATCCTCAGTCCCCTGCCCGAAGAAGTCACATGCAGGATGACCACCCACGGAAACACCTCCAGCAGTTCCCGTGCTGCCTTCAGCTGTTCCGGAAGCATATTGTCGATGTCGAACATCGCCCAACCGGTCCTTTCCGTCGTGTCCTTGAAGAAACGCCCCATGCGGCACACTCCCCCATATACCACTGCAGGCAGCTTCAGTTTCAGTCCCGAAGTTTCATCCTTCCTGCCCTCTTCCACCAGTGCACGGATCTGCTCCACCAATGATTTGTACTTGCCATTACGTATGGCATCCACCCACTCGCTTGCATCGATTACTGCGCTAGCCTCTTTGCTGTAGAGGCTTGAAAATTCTGTTACTTTCATTTTAAAATCTCATTTAGTTGTATGGCGCAAATGTACGACATATAATTGAGATAACAAAAGTTAAAAAATACGCCTCTTATTACGTCTTCAAGCCCACTAAAGCCGCCTTTATCCCCGTTACATATGATATTTAAGAATATTTTAACACGAAATTTTTTATATGTTTTACAGCATAAAAGTTTCTAAATATAATAAATTATGTCATTTTTGCAGATTTTTGTCATATCAGAAGTGATATTTTAAAGAAATATATTATTAACAAATCAAACTAAATCAAGATGAAAAAAAAGCAAATTCAGTAGAGACAGTATTCAAGATTGTAGAATCATGCTTCCCTTTGTTATATGAACTGTTGGGAGAGGAAAAGTTAGGAAAATACGAAATCGCAAAGCTGAAAAGCATAAGGAAGCGTTTCGACCGTCTTCTGATGGAGATAGAAAGAAGATCGGGAATGAAATAAGTGCATTAGAATCTCCGACGCTGCAACTAAGTGTCGGAGACTTTTTCACATAATTGCGTATTTGTTTTGCCATTCTCCATTTTTGGATTATTTTTGTATAGAATTTAATATTATCAATATGAGACTTTCAATATCCGACATAAACAAAATAGGAAAAGCAGATATAAAAATCAATGGGCTTACAGTAATCGCAGGAACAAACGACTCCGGTAAAAGTACCGTAGGAAAGATGTTGTTCTCGATAATAAAAGCACTGACAAACAGCAAGGACAGTTCAAAATCAATAGATGACACTATAAATACGAAAGTAAAAGCACTTTATAGAAATCTGATTAGTTTTGACCAATTATATCATACTTCTATTAAAAGAAACATCTTCGGCAGGACTCCCCCTACTAATATTGCAAAACTGATCAAATCCCAAAGCGAAGAGGTTTCCGATATTATGGGTAGAATTTCCGCAGCAATGGAAGAAGCGGAAATCAAGCCACTCCACAAAGCAGTGGTAAACAATCTTATTTCAGAGATATTGGATCTTATGAGAGAAAGCGGCACCCACGAAGGTATGCTGAAACGTGAGCTGCAGGCAATCCTGAAAGCGGAATTCATGAACTCGGTATGTACGTATGACACAGAGCGGTCCACAATAGTGTTTTCGGATGAAAGCGGCAGTAAGGAGCTGAGTGTATATCTGTCGGATAATAATATTACTGAAGTAAAAGGTGGCGACGGATGTTTCTTTGATGACATCACCCTGATAGAGTCTCCTTTATATCTTCACATAATCGATGTTCTGTCTTCTGCCAGGACTTTCAACGAAGACGAAAGGGATGTATTTTCGTCACTCAGGCCTTTGGTGAACTATCACATAAAGGATTTCGCCAAGAAACTGGAAAGTTTCAAATACAGTATTGTAAATTCCCAAACCTATAACGACGATCTACAAAACATTAATAATATTACAGGAGGAAGTTTCAGTTTCGACCAGGACAGTAAAAATATTTTATGGATAAAGGATAACAAGAAGTTCCAGGTGGTAAATGTGGCTTCGGGTATAAAGTCGTTCGGCGTAATGCAGATGCTGAAAGGTATTGATTCTATAAATGAAAGAAAAATTCTCATTTGGGACGAACCCGAAAATCATCTTCATCCCGAATGGCAGATAAAGCTTGCAGCCCTGTTGGTAGAGCAGGCTTCTAAAGGTATTCCGATTCTTGTCACTTCCCATAGTCCGTATTTCATTCAGGCTATAAGATACTTCTCCAATAAAATGAAAATGGAAAAGTTCGTGAATTATTACATGGCCGACGAACAGGAAAACGGAACTTGTATAATGAATGACTATACAGAAGACCTAAACAAGATTTTCTTCAAACTGGCTCAGCCAATGAACAGTATAATCAATATAGGTTTATAATGGATATGTATTCGCATAAAAATCCTGCAACCAGCCCTATTGAATCGTTTGCGGAACAATTATTTATGCTTGCAAACACTTCTACCAGCTGGGAGAAGATTTGCAGTGAGACCATGTATAATCATCTTAAGGACCAATTGGGAACAAATAATACATATTTTATCCAATGTAAGGATTTTGACGATTTCATAAAAAATCACGGTTGAACCATATCAGTTCGTTACGTGCATATCAGATTTCAGTTTAAAGTCTCCGGCGGTTACAATATAAATATAATTGTATATATTTACAGAATATAAAAAGATTTTTTAGACTTTAGTGTTTATTCTAAGTTTTTCGGTATGGAGTTGAAAGTAAGATTTACATTAAAAAATAATGATAATGAATCTACATTCTTTCTTGTCAAGATAGAGGACGATTTCTCATTGTTCTCCATCAAACATAAGAATTTTATAAAACTGGATTATAAGGACGGGCTTTTCAGTCTGAAGGACGAATCACCCTTCGACGAATCGGATGATATCATTGAAGAGAGGCTCTTGGGACTGTCAGAGTCATATCTGGAAGCAGTAGCACAAGGAGATGACTACGCCTTTGAATACAACACAAAAGATGATCCTGATGTAGATACAAAAGGCTCAATATATAGTCCGGATGACATATATATTGAAAACAAGCCTTTTTCATTGAGGCAAGTTGTTGACCTTATAGACCAGGGCGACATAGACCTTTCTCCTAATTTCCAGAGAAATTTTGTATGGGACAAGACAAGGCAAAGTAAGCTGATAGAATCAATATTACTTGGACTTCCCCTGCCCTCCATATATTTCAGCCAGTATAATGACGGGACATTAACAGTGGTTGATGGTCTGCAAAGATTATATACGATAAAAAAATTTGTAAGCAATGAGCTTGTCCTTTCAAACCTCGAGTATCTGACGGAATGCAACGGCAAGGACTACGATCACCTGAGTGACGTATTAAGCCCCCTGAGACTGAGAAAATTCGGACAGACACAGCTGATATGCTTTGTTATCGACCATCGTTCGCCGAGCAGGCTGAAGTTTGATTTGTTCAGAAGACTGAATACCGGTGCAAAACCTTTGAACAATCAGGAGATAAGGAATTGTCTTTCGAAACCTATACTTCAGAAGGCCCTCTATGAGATGAGTCACTCGCCATATTTCCAAAAAGCCACAGGAGCAAGCCTTAGGGATACAAGAATGGAAGCTCAGGAAGCCGTATTAAGATTTATGTATTTCAGCGAACAGTACAGCGAAGAAAATCCTATTGGAGAATATAACGGCAAAATGGATGAGACATTGGATGCGTTTGTAGATCAGCTCAACAGAAGGAATGATTTCAAAAAATTCATAATGAAATATGATGAAGCTATGCAGTCTTCGTATTATCTGTTCGGCAAGTATTGTTTTAGAAAGGCCGTCTCAAGCACAGGCAAACGTCCTCCTGTAAACAAGTTGCTGATGCTTTGCACAAGCGTTCTGCTGTCGCAATTCAAATTCGAGGAAATAAAAGAGACGTATGTAAAGGAAGAACTGCAAAAGCCGCTTATAAAACTGTTGAGAACTGATGTTACATTGTATCAGTGTCTGACATGGAGCACTAACGCAAAAGACAATATTTCCATTGTAATGGATACTCTGAGAAGCAATCTTTTCATAAAAATTTTCAATAAGGCTTAATATGGCTACATTAAAAATAAAAGGTTTCAAATGTTTTGCGGACGATGATTTCGAAATCAACAGACTGACTGTCCTTACAGGAGCGAACGGAGCCGGAAAAAGCTCGGTGATACAGATTTTGCTGCTTATAAGACAGGCTATAGAGAAATGTGCATTTTTCGACTCCCGACAAAACATGTATGACATCAAGGAATGGCGTGAAACGGATGTGATACTGAATGGAGAGTATTGCCTGAGTCTGGGCGGTTATGACGATATTATAAACAATAATGCAGGAAGCATCAGTGTGTCAATAAACGGTACATCATTTAAGCTTTTACCGACAAAACAGGATGGTGTACTGCATATTAGGCATGACAGCGAAAATGAAACCGTTCTGCCGGAATATATGACATCGAAGGAGTTCTATTATCTGAATGCGGAACGTTTGGGGCCAAGATATCATTACGAATACAAATATAACAAGTTCGACGATTGCGGATTTTACGGAGAGCTGACAGCCAAAGTTGTGCTGAATAATCAATTCACAAAAATATCAAGGGAAAAATGGTTTACCGACGAAGGACCGGAGAATTTCAAGATACAGGTTGACAAATGGCTTGAGTATATATGTCCTGGAATAAATGTTACGGTAGAGTCATTAGGGCTGTTCTTGGGACAGGTAAAGCTGAGAAACCAGATGAATTCGGTATCTTCGGTAGCACCTAACATCGGGTTCGGCATAAGTTATGTATTGCCAATCATTGTTGACGGACTGTTGGGAGATAAGGGTAAAATGCTTATAGTAGAAAATCCGGAAGCTCACCTGCATCCTAAAGCCCAGTCCAATCTGGGATTTTTTCTTGGTAAGATGGCATCGTCAGGACTTACTGTCATTATAGAGACCCATAGCGAACATATCGTGAACGGTATCCGCCGGGCTGCATTGTCAAAACTAGGGTTGTCGCCGGACGATGTGAACATTTATTTCTTCGATAACAATGGCGGAAACATAGAAGTAAATAAAATTAAGATAGACAATGAGGGAAATCTTACAGATTTTCCGACAGATTTTTTTGACCAGGTGAGACAAGACATGCTTGAAATAATCAAACTTTCAGCCGACTGATATGGGTAATCTGCTTTTTATCATAAAAGGAATGGAAGTAAGTGCCATCCCTGAAGATCAAAGAGATAAATCTGTAAATGAACTTGCAGAATTGGTTTCATACGCCCATAAGGAAAATGACAAATGCTGTATGGAAAAAGGTATGAGTAATCATGAGTTCAAGTACGGAAATTTCTTTCTGGATTTTGTTTACGCCGAATGGAACAGATTATGCAAGAAAGACGAATTCAAGGGAATACAGCAAAAAACTTTGCAGTTATTACAGAACATATGTTCTGACAAGCCGTCATTAGGAAAAGAAATCTCGCCTGAAGAATTTGATTCGTATGAAATGCCATCGGCAAAATCCGGTCTCAATATCCCTGGTATTGATATCAAGGAATATATATATAATTATCCGGACTGGAAGAAAAAGAAACTCGCGTATTTACAATTGCATCAGGATAAAATAGATTGGAAAAAGACAGAAAACAATTTTCTGCCATTCAGAAGTTTCAGTGATGGTATTTTGTTGGAAGAAATAAAGAAACATGGCATGGAGAAAGAATTAAAAAATAATGAAGCGACAGATAGTCATGCCATAGCAAATATTTTTTATGAAAAGATAATGAGAACAAAGGGCAATGCCCTGTTCGTTTATGCACGTGAGATAGGTGAAAAAATATGCTTAGCCAATGCATATGTCTATGACATTAACCTTTCAAAAGCAGAGTTCAAAGCTACAGGACAGAACAGATATATTTACAGATTATTGAACTCTGATAATGAAAGGCAATATATCTCTATTGACACCAGACATGGAATGTTCGAATTTCATAACGAAAACGGAGACCATTTGGGAGAATACAGGTTCAACGGAGAGTTTAACTCCGGTGCAGAAAGCGATCACAGTCTCAAGTCAATAAGAAAACGTAAAAACTAAACGTCAAGATTATTTTTTAATCAAATCAAGCCTAAGAATAATAGTTCTTGGGCTATTATTTTTTTATATTGGACTATATTTTTTTATATATTTGACAGATTTTTTGTTCAGACATAACTTTTTTTGTAATTTTGTGCGCGATTATAGCCAGACGGACTCTCTGACATCCGCTTTTCAGGGGAAATACGGATGTGACAGGGAGCCGCGAAGCGTACCCGAAAGACAAGTTACAAGGAACCTCGTCAACTAGTCCCCTAGTCAACTTAAAAAAACAAACTTAAAAACTCAAAACTTATACATCATGCGTTTAAGGAAAACATTCCTTGGCTGTGCCATCATGGCAGCCTTAATGGGCGTCACCTCATGTTCGTCTTACAAGAGCGCCCTCTACATGCAGGAGGCAGAAGTATTCAATGAAAACTCAAAGGCCCAGCTTTACGATTTCCGTATCATGCCTAAGGATGAGCTGACAATATTGGTCAGTACTACTAATCCGGAGGCATCGGCACCTTTTATCCGTAAGTTCGGACAGAGCAAGGAGTTTACTAGTAATACTACTGGTATGCAGGGAACAAATCTTCTTGGATACCTTGTAGATAACGAAGGCTATATTGACTTCCCTGTTCTTGGCAAGATAAAAGTAATGGGAATGACCACCCGCGAATGCGAAGCACATTTCCGTGAACTACTTAAACCATACCTTAAGGAAGTCCCAAACGTAACCGTAAGCACATCAAACTATAAGTTCAGTGTTCTTGGCGAGGTGGGACATCCCGGTACATACAGCACCACCAACGAAAAGATGACTGTTTATGAAGCCCTTGCCCTTGCAGGCGATATGACACTCTTCTCAGTGCGCGACAATGTACAGCTCATGCGTGAAGACGCAACAGGCAAGCGTACAGTCTATACCTTAGACCTAACACGTGCCGACATAGCCAATTCACCTTATTTTTATATACAGCAGAACGATGTCATCTATGTGAAACCTACCAAAGCTAAGGTTCGCAGTAACACATTCAGCACCAACGCTTCAATGTGGATAACTCTCCTCAGTCTGGTAACGTCAGTCACTACCCTAGTCATAGCTTTGAGTAAGTGATGCATAACTAACAACTAAAAACCAATAACCAACAACTAGTTAATCATTAGCTATAGTAATTCTTAATTATTAATTCTTAACTCTTAATTGAATTACATGGAGAATCAACAATATTTCCTCGAAGAAGAAAACGAAAAGCCTATCAACTGGCAAGCCCTTATAATGGAGTATCTTATACATTGGCCATACATAGTAGCATTCTTAGTTGCATGTATGATTGGTGCATACATCTATCTTCGCTATCAGTCCCCTATATATAATGTGAATGCCACAGTACTTATCAAACAGGGAGACAAGACCAAGAACAGCAGTGCCGCATCCACATTCGCAGCCATGCAGGATTTGGGAATGATGTCTATGGCAAGCAACTTCGACAATGAAGTTGAGATTATCCAGTCACGCACGCTGATTAAGAAGGTAGTTAATACACTCAGTCTGAACATCAACTATAGCGAAAATCAGACATTTGCTTATCCTCGCACACTTTATAAGAACAGCCCCGTAAAAGTATGGATGGCACCTGAAGAAGCCGAACGTCTTCAGGGAGCAATGCGTCTCAGCATAAGCCTTACTCCTGACAGCACATTCAGTGTAACGGCATTCTATCGCTATAATGGTGAGGAAGTGGAAGAGACACGCTCTTTCGACCGTATGCCCGCATTGTTGATTACTCCTGCAGGAACTGTTAGTTTTACTACTCCTATGGATACTGCAACAGCCATCGTTAAGGCACCACGTACAATAGAGGCAGTCATCACCTCTCCTACTGCTACTGCAGCCGGATTCAAGGCCCGTCTTTCTGCATCACCAACCAGCAAGACAACATCAATCATAGCCCTTAGCTATTCCGATGTAAATGTAAGTCGTGGAATCGACTTTATTAATACCCTTGTAAGCCTGTATAACAGCGACGCCAACGACGACAAGAACGAAGTGGCAAGCCGCACGGCCGAATTTATCAATGCCCGTATCGAGATTATAAATAAGGAACTTGGTACAACAGAAAAGGAACTTGCAGAATACAAGCAGAAAGCAGGACTTACCGATATAAGCAGTGATGCACAGATTGCACTTCAAGGAAGCAATGAATATAATGCACGCCGTGCAGAGAACGCCACACAGCTTCGCCTTGTGGAATTTCTCCGTCAGTATATTGACAATCCGGCAAACCGTTATGAAGTTATCCCGGCCAATGTAGGAATTACCGATGCAACACTTACAACAGTTATCACACAGTATAACGAAATGCTGATAGAGCGCAAACGTCTTCTTCGCACATCAAGCGAAGAAAACCCTGCAGTAGCAAATCTTGATATTTCATTAGCAGCCACACGTAACAGCGTCCTTACCACAGTGGAAAGCGTACATAAAGGACTTCTTATCACACGCAGCAACCTTGATATCGAGGCTGGAAAGTACGAATCACGTATAAGCAACGCCCCTATTCAGGAAAAAGAACTTATAAGCATCTCACGCCAGCAGGAAATCAAGGCAAACCTTTACCTTATGCTCCTTCAGAAACGTGAGGAAAATGCCATCACACTTGCATCAGTGGCAAATAACGGCCGTATTATAGAGGAACCTCTATATGGTGGTCAGACAGGACCGAAATCCAAGCAGATATACATGATAGCTTTCGTGCTTGGAATAGCAATCCCTGTAGGCTGCCTGTGGCTCATCCGCATGCTCCGTTTCAAGATTGAGGGCCGTGCCGATGTTGAGAAGATTACTGACATAACAATTGTAGGCGATGTTCCTGAGACACCTTTGCGCAGCGAGGGAGCAATTGTAATCCGCGAAAACCGCAATGATCTTATGGAAGAAGTGTTCCGCAGCGTGCGTACCAATGTACAGTATATGCTCCGTGAAGATCAGAAAGTTGTTCTTATCACATCAACAGGTCCCGGCGAAGGCAAGAGCTTTATAGCAGGTAATCTTGCCACATCATTTGCCTTTATGGGTAAAAAGACCGTTATTGTAGGAATGGATATCCGTAAGCCGGGCTTGAACCGTGTGTTCAATATCTCAAGCAGAACAGAAGGTATCACCCACTATCTGGCATCCCCTTCCGATACTGATTTGCTGTCATTATGCCAAAAGAGCGATATAAGCGACAATCTCTATATCCTTCCAGGTGGAACGGTACCTCCAAACCCTACAGAACTTGTTGCACGTGACACACTTGACAAGGCAATAGAAATATTGAGGAAAAATTTCGATTATATTATTCTAGATACAGCCCCTATCGGTATAGTAACAGATACACAGCTTATTTCACGTGTAGCAGACGTAAGTATATACGTATGCCGTGCCGACTATACCCACAAGAGCGACTATGCCCTTATTAACGAGCTTAAGTCAGAAAACAAACTCCCTAACCTCTGTACCATTATCAACGGTATAGATATGGACAAACGCCGCAACGGTTACTACTACGGCTATGGCAAGTACGGCAAGTACGGCAAATACGGCTATGGCAAAAAGTACGGCTACGGTTACGGCTACGGCTATGGAAAGGATAAATAAAGGATAATCCATGTTGGAAAATATTTTCAAATTAATTCCAATAATAAAGAATGATGTTGATGGTTATCAGTATATAGCCAGTCTTTATCATGAAATAAAAAAAATCTGTCCCTCAAAAATAGGGATAGATTTCTCATCTTGCCGCAGATTTGACGCCAATATATCCGCTGCATTAGGTGCAATACTTGATGATTTATATGATGAGGGTTATCAAATATGGCTTTTAAACATTTCAAAAGCTACAGCCGGTGTTCGTAGAGCGCTTACCCGCAATGGCTTTTTAAAAGCTTTCGACATCACCACCAATAATGAGGAGCGCGAAAATTTTATTTTATATAGAAAGTTCTCAACGGAGCAACAAGAGGAGTTCAAACAATATATATTGGAAGAACTTATCAATAAACAGAAGTTTCCCAAGCATACCAGTGCTGCAGGTGAAAGTATTCAGGAAAGTATTTTTGAGATATATATAAATTCAATTACCCATGGCGGCTGCACTCATGTATATTGCTGTGGTGAATACATATCAAAAAGCGTTCCTGAAACTCTAGATATGACCATTGTGAATCTTGGCACGACTATTGAAGATAATGTCAACCGACATATGTTGAAATTAAACAAGGGACAATTGTCATCCTGTGAATGTATAGAATGGGCTATAACTCAGGGTAATACCACAAAGAATGTTCCCGGAGGACTTGGATTCACCATTATATGTAATTTTATATATAAGAATCAAGGAAAACTACAGATCATTTCATCAGACGCTTACTGGGAGTTCTGCTGTAAAGGTTCTAAATCCGTCAAGATGAATAATAAATTTCCCGGTACAATAGTAAATATGGAGATTAATATAGATGATGATACAGTCTATTATGCCGGTGAGGAAGACAAAGTAAACGCAGACAACATATTATAATATACCTATGAAAACTATAAAAATATCAGATTATGTAAGCCTCAATCAGGCTGCAACTGTAGATGAAGGTCAGAAAATATATGATTTAATAATTCAATATCTTGAGAAAAAAGAAGTTGTAGAACTGGACTTTTCAGATATAACTGTAATTACTACAGCATTCCTGAATATTGCCATAGGCTGCCTTTATAAAGATCATACCAGTGAAGAGTTGAATGAATACATAAAGTTCAGCAATCTTCTACCAGGCAAGAAGGACAGAATAACCATGGTAGTAGAAAATGCCAAAATGTTCTATTCTGACAAGAAAGATTTATTCGAGAAAAATGTAGATGATGCGATATATGGCAGCAAAAATCTGTAAGATAAAAAATTATGAAGTAAAGTCCGGTTGCAGTTATTTCTTTGACAATAATGTATGGATGCTTCTGTTCGCCAAAATAGCCGGTGCTTATGAGGATAGACAGAAAAAATATTCCAGTCTCCTCAATGACATTAAGAATCGAGATGGAATTATTTTTATAAGTTCATTAATCCTTTCAGAATATATCAACAGGTCGTTACGCTTAAGCTTTAACCAATGGATAGACATTGAAGGAAGGATAAAAAGTGAAACAGATTTCAAAAGAGATTATCGTGGAACTCAACATTATAAAGACTCATTAAAAGTCACTTTATTAGAAGTGAATGACATATTGGAGATGTCAGAGCGTCGCCCTGATGATTTTCATTCCATAAATATGGATTCCATATTTTATGAAATGTCATCCGATTCTGATTTCAATGATTCATATTATGTAGAGTTATGTGATAAGAATAATATGATATTGGTAACAGATGATACCGACTTATTAAATACACAAAAAAATATAAGCATAGTAACTTATTGATATCTGTGTTAATTTTACCTAACAAAAGGCTGCAATAATACCACGAGAAGATAGACTTAAGTTTCCATTAAATATCAATAGCATATTATAATGAATAATCATCAAAGCTATATATACAGTTTAGACAACTATCAGGCAATAAATAAAGCCCGGTTAAGACTCGAGGGTATCACTGTTCTTGCAGGTCCTAACGGATGCGGCAAAAGTACGCTTTCACGGTGGCTTTATTACCTTGTAAATACCATCAATCAGTTTGATAAATTGGTTACTGATGATTTTATCAGCCGTTTTTATTACAACTTGCTTGACTTAAAAAGAACATCCATTACAGATATCCATTCAGAACCGTTGTTAAGGTTAGATGATTTGCGTAAAGAGGATTTAAGCATAGACAGATTCACGGATATATACACGAAAATCCTGCGAAGATACTATACAGATCTTTTGATATGGAACGGAAATAAAGATATACCGGGAAGTGAGAAGGAACGTGTTTTCTCTTTTCTTAATTTACCCTATTCTTCAAATGATGAAGAAAACGAAGATGCGATAACCGCTTTCTACAGAAAATACATATCGGGAATAAAATCAATGTCCGATATTTCAAAGAATATTAAACTTGTTCATCCCCAAAGGGAGTTGTTCGATTTTATTTGCAGGAAATATAATGAATCAAGAAAAGACATTCCATCTCTACAGCTGTCCGAATCGGGAAATGACATATTGAAAGGAGACACTTTTAATTATCCATACAATCTCAAGAAGGCCATATACATAGACACCCCTATGGCATTGGGGCATAAGGACATACGGAGCATTTCGTGGACATCATTGCAGGATATGATGATAAACGAGAGCAGGAAGCCTACTTCCGAGGAGCAGAGAATCATTTTCTACATAAAAAAAGTAATAGACGGAACATTCTCAATTAAGGAAAACATATTCCAGAATAAGGAAATAAGATATGTCCGCAGGGACGGACTGGATATTACCTTGGAAAAGGCAGCAACCGGTCTGAACGCCTTTGCCTATCTGTTGTTACTGTTGCAGAACGGATATCTTGACAGCGAAACGCTCTTGCTCATAGACGAGCCTGAAGCCCATCTGCATCCACAGTGGATAGTGGAATTTGCCCGTGTATTGGTAACAATCCATAAGAAACTGGGTGTAAATATCATGATTGCCAGCCATAACCCGGACATGGTTTCAGCCATATCATCCATAGCAAAGAAAGAAGAAGTGGAAGACAAGACCAACTTCTATCTAGCAGTGAAAGAAAACGATTCATGGCAATATTCCTACAAGCCTTTAGGAACGGATATATCCGATATATTCCGATCGTTCAATATCGCATTGTCAAGAATAAAGGAATATGGAGAGTAATACCGTTTTCGACAATGCCATACTGTTGTCACATAGTGCCTGCAGTAAAGGTTATGGCTTAAAGCTCAATGAAGTCAGCATACGTGACTATAAGTCAGGCGGATTCAACGACAAGATTGTATGTATAGACCTTGACACATACGAAAGAGCTGCAAAGTCAGGTTCTCCTAATAATACGATGGACGCAGCCATAGGTATATGCAACTATCAAAACAACAGAAGGGTAAGTAAAAGACTCTTATTGGTTGAATTAAGATTGGACTATAAGAGCTCAAAAAATCTTAGCGGAACTGAATTACGCCGTAAGTCCTCACATTCCAGAGAACTGCTAGGAATGGAAATAAGTATAGACCCGAACGATTATTTCATATTCGATGATACGATAATAGAAGAATCAAGACGCAAGATAAACAATCTGGCTATAGAAAACGGATATAAAGACAAATGGCACAGCCAGACGGTAGAAGAGTTTAACAGTTTTGTTCAAGATGCAGAACTTCTGCCCTACTGTCCTGTCAACTCTCCAGAACAGATTTGCAGTGAAATAGAATCAGGTATCAAAGACATCAATTGCTTAATAAAGATTAGCGACAAATGGCTTCAGGAAGCAAGAAACTATAAAGACCGTTATAATTTTAATGAAACCGAGTCTATATGCAATGCAGTAATAGCGAGCTTGAAAAATATTCTTGATGAACGTCATTTTGATGATGAAGAAGTCGAATGGTATATTGAGGAAATGATTTCCGATTATGAAGGGGTATTGAAATCTGTAAAAAGACTTATTTAAGTCAGTATTTACATTAAGTATGAACTACCTTAAGATAAAGAATTTCGGTCCTGTAAAGGACGCAACAATAGAACTCAAACCATTCCTTGTTCTCACAGGAGGACAAGGGACAGGTAAAAGTACCATTGCAAAATTATTATGCATATTCCAGGATTACTACTGGTATGTATCAATATTAGAGGATAACGACACTGTTGAGGTTCTGTTTCTTGAATATGGAATATCAGAGTATTTCAACAAAAACACCTATATCGAATACAGCTGTAATGACATTTTCATCACATATCAGGACAGTCGTTTCAGCTTCAGGCATAGGGAAATAATTGGAAGAGACAAGTTACTGTCATACTACGGAGATAAAATATCCGGCAAAATATGCGGTCTGCTACTTAGTCAGGAACTTTTGACCGAAGATTTGCTGGAGAAATTCCTGGACAAGAATTTGCCTTTTATCAAAAGCTACTGTGCATCTTCGCTGTATATCCCGACAGGACGAAATATCGCAGCCACATTCTCCAGTGCCCTGTCAACTATGATAGACTCGCAGATTTCTTTCGATCCTGAATTTATCAGATTCATAAATTATTTCGAGAGGGCCAGAAAGCAGTTCCGTATATATTCATTGCCTGAAATGGAAGATGTGACATATTTATATGAAAAAAAGAAAGAAGGCATAATTATACCACAGGAAGACGACATCAAAACACTTCCTTTAAGTGAATGCTCTTCCGGCTTGCAATCCCTATTGCCTATGGTTATGACAATGGACTATTGCATCAATGAACATATGTTCGAGTCATACATAGTAGAGGAGCCTGAACAGAACCTATCTCCATCAGAACAGCTTGCAGTGTTGAGACATATAATAAGCAGTATGAAAAAATGCAACAACACAGTAAGTCATGTCATTACAACTCACAGCCCCTATATTCTATTCGGTATAAACATGTCACTGATGGGAGGCCTCGTAGCTCAGCATCCCGAATATTCTGAAGAAACAGAAAAGATGCTTTCTTCGGAATATCATCTTGATTATGGTAGTGTAGCGGCATACGCCCTTGGCGATACAGACAATTATTGCAAGGACATAATTAACTATCAGAAAGGAACTATCGATCAAAACTATCTTGATACCACTTCTACAATCATTGGACACTAATTCAGCAAGATGTACAAACTTTATATTAAGACACTAAGATGAATGGAGTATCAAGAAACAGATACATATAGAAAGCAAGAAAAATATAATTAAGATAAATTTCCGGAAACGGGTAAATGTAAAATGCAATATTATTGTTTCGGAAACATTTCTAAAAAATATGTCTGCATAGATGACAAATGAGATATTTTTGCTAAACGGACTAATGGCAATCCTCTAGGATTTGATAATGAGATAGAGTTAAGATAAATTATTTAAATAAACACAGAATACCCCCCCATTATACTAATGACAGAATCACGAACACAGAAAAGTCTGAAAAATGCGCAGGTCAATTTAATATTTTATTTTATCACATTAGCCCTTTCCTTCTTTTCAAGAAAAATATTTCTAGATTGTCTTGGAGCTGAGTTTATTGGTTTGACAGGAACATTACAAAATCTTTTAGGTTTTCTCAATTTAGCAGACCTTGGTATAGGTGCATCAATAGGATATGTACTATATAAACCTATATATGATAAAGACGAGAAAAAAATCAATGAGATAATATCAGTATTTGGATTTCTATATAGAAGAATTGGTCTTATTATATTATCAGCAGGAATAATACTTTCATTCTTTCTACCATTAATATTTAAGGATATCAATATAAGTTTAGGAGTGGTTTATTCCGTTTATTATGGCTTCCTGACATCTTCTTTAATAGGATATTTTATCAATTACAAACAAACACTATTAGGAGCTGACCAAAAAAATTATGTGGTTGTAGGCTATTTCCAAACAGCTACTCTTATTAAAACATTAATACAGATGGCTGTAGCATATTATTCTACCAATTATTATATCTGGATAGGTATAGAACTGGCATTTGCTGTTCTATTCTCTATTATACTTAATATTAAAATCCGGCAGACATATCCGTGGCTAGAGGCATCCATATCAAACGGAAAACTTCTTTATAAGGATTATGACATAATTCTGAAGAAAGCAAAACAGATGTTCGTCCATGTCTTATCTGGAATGGGTAGAACCCAAATTCTTCCTTTCTTGATATATGCTTATGAATCCCTTACTGTGGTAGCATTCTACGGAAATTATACAATCATAACGAGCAAATTAAGCCAACTTGTAGAGAATTTTCTAAACAGTACCGGTGCCGGAGTAGGAAATTTAATAGCAGAAGGCAACAAGCAAAAGATTATGGATGTATATTGGGAACTATTTACAATCCGTATAATTACCGGTGCTACATCTGCGTTTATGATACTTACTCTTGTAAATCCTTTCATAAAATTATGGTTAGGAGAAGAATATATATTACCTATCATAGTTCCTGTTTTGATGGTCGTAAATCTATTTATGAATCAAACTAGAGGAGCGCATGAGCAATTTCTTTATGGTTACGGTCTGTTTCAGGATACATGGGCTCCTCTCGTAACACTGACATTAACAGTTTCTATAGGATTGTTGGGTGGATATTTATGGGGACTTCCGGGGGTTTTGTTAGGCGACAGTCTAAGTGCATTGTTTCTGTTTGTGATATGGAAGCCTTCTTTCCTTTTCAGGTGTGGTTTCAAATTACCTTTAAGAGTATTCTGGTTAAACTATTTTCATAAGATTATCAGTGTAATAATTTGTATGTTTGTAAGTTGGTGGTTATTATCATTCATAAATCTGAACATTGACAATTTCTATTACTGGATTATATATGCCATAATATCGTTTATCATATTTGAGGCTTTGCTTATATCTGTATTTTATATACAATTTAATGAGATGAGACTGATAATCACCAGATTTAAGAATATAATATTCAAAAGAATATGCTAAGTAGTATAACAAGTATAAAATGGTCATACTTCTTTTGTGGAAAAAACATAATAAAGAGTTTTAATCACAAATTACTAAAGATTAATACTTCAGTAAGGATGAATTCATGCAAGTTTTATTTAAACGGAACTACAGAATTAATCATAGAAGAAGGTTGCAAGCTTACTGACGTAAAAATTTTTGCATTTTCCGGAATCAACAAAATAATTATAGGAAGAAATACTAAGATTTCCAATACAACAATTATAGCAAACAACGGAAATATCAAAATAGGAGAAAACAACATCATACTTAAGCCGGAGGACACTTTTCAAACCAAACTTCAGGTAGACAACGGCACATTAAGAATTGGAGATTACAATAGAATATCATGTATCGTATGGATTCGTTTTGGTGGAAAAGTAGAAATAGGTTCAAGGAATGCAATAAATCAACGTACTGAAATTCGTGCTGATGAGAAAGTTATAATTGGAGATTATAATCAGATTTCATACGACTGTGTGATTTGGGATACGAATACCCATAATATATACAGTGCTGAAAACAGAAGAAAAATAACTGATGAACAATATCCTGCTTTTGGATTAGAATTTGAGAAGCCAAAGACCACACCGGTATTGATTGGCAGCGATTGCTGGATAGGCAGAAATGTTTCAATTCTTAAAGGTACAGAAATTAATGATAAATGTATAGTAGCCTACAATACAATTCTTTCCGGACAAAAGCTTGAAGCCAATACTACTGCCATGAATTCTATAAATCTTATTACCAAAAAGAATGACCTATAAAGATATAACCCGCAAAGATTGGATAGAAACACTGTTGAAGATAACACTCCCTATTCTTGAGAAGAGTGCAACAGAAAAACTTAAAAAAGGAATGCCTAAAGGCAAGTTCTTTAAAGAAGACCAGTATCTTGAAGCGTTGGGAAGAATTATTTGTGGGATAGCTCCATGGATTGAATGTAAAGAAAGCGAATCTGATTATGAAAAAGAAAGAAAGCAGCATGTGCTAAATCTGCTAATAAAGACATTTGAAAATATAACAAGAACAGACAGTCCTGATTATATCTGTTTTACACAAAGTCCACAGTCATTAGTTGACACAGCATATCTGGTCCAAGGATTTATAAGGTCGCCGTTTCTATGGCAGTCGCTTAAAAAAACAACTCAGGAGAAATTAATCAGTGAGATAGCCAAAACAAGATGTTTCAACCCATGCGATAATAACTGGCTTCTCTTCGCTTCGATGATTGAGGCTTTTTTCCTGAAATATACTTCTGTGCCAATAAAGAAGAAACGTCTGGAGAAGGGACCGGATTATTTCTCTACTTTCTTTTATTCCGGTGATGGAATGTATGGAGATGGAATAACATTCTCCATGGATTATTACAACAGTTTTGTCATCCATCCTATGATGCTTGACATATTGGAAGTATGCAGAGAGAAATATAAATCGGTAAAGTACATTAAAATGTACGACATGGCAGCGGTACGTTTTAAAAGATTTGTTGAGATTCAGGAAAGGACAGTCTCTCCTATCGGAACCTATCCTATATATGGGAGAACACAAATCTGCAGGTTAGGTTCCTTTCAGGCATTGTCTTATTCCATCTATAAGAATCTTATTCCTGAAAGTTTACCTAAATCACAGATAAAAGGAGCTTTATGTAGTCTGTTGTCTGCTTTCACAAATAACGATAAGAATTATTCGGATGATTCCACTTTGACAATAGGAATAAACGGCTGCCAGACAACAATAGCTGAAAGTTATGTATCTTACGGTAGCGCATATCATATATGTAATTTTTTCTTATGCCTTGGTATTTCTCCTGAAGAAGAATATTGGAGAGAAGATGTCTCAGAGTGGACATCACTCAGAGTATTCAATGGCAAGGAAATTCCATCAGATCATACGTTGCATGACGTATCATATAGAAATCAGGTAATAAACACAATAAAGAAACTTATATATTTAATAAAAATCCGATTCCGATAGTATGAATTTACCGTTAGTTTCAATTTTAATTCCACTTTACAATGCAGAACAGTATATTGAAGAAACTATTACCAGAGCATTAAAGCAGACTTATCCCAATATAGAGTTGATAATAGTGGATGACCATTCTACAGACAATTCATTGGAAATAGCCCAAAAACATTCTTCAGATAAAGTTCACATATATACAAATCCGAATAAAGGAGGAAACTCTGCAAGGAATTATGCTTTTCAGATGTGCAATGGTGAATATATCAAGTTTATGGATGCTGATGATTATTGTACAGATGACATGATAGAAAAACAGATGGAGCGTATGCTGACAGATGGAGATAAAGATACTCTAATATTCTCTCCGGTGAAGATGCTTTATCCTGACGCTCGTTTATTCTTGCCTCCAAGAGAAATAGACAAAGATTATGTACCAGGAATAGAACTCTTGATTGATATTTGGAGAGGAAAAGGATGGAATTGTCCACATTGTCATTTATTGCATAGAGAATTGTTTATAAAGAGTGGTGGTTGGGATGAAACAATTATAAAGAACCAGGATGGTGAGTTCTTTGCAAGGGTAGCTGCAAAAGCATCAAAATCATTATCTGTAAAAAGTGTTTTTGCAATATGGAGGCAAACAAGAAATGGCGTGAGTTCTCAATTGTCTTTAAAAGCTCAAAAATCAATGCTACATACATATGATATTATATCTCATTTAATTCTTAACTATAGGGACAATGAAGAAAACAGATATAATTGTGCTCGGTATATAGGTAGCTTTGTGTATAGATTTTACCCTCAAATAGAGCCAATAATGCCAAAGATTTATGAAATCCTTGATTATTTAAATCAGCCATTAATATTACCTAAAAGAAGATTATTGAAATTATTAAGATGTTTATTGGGCTGGAAAATAGCTTTACGTTTAATACATAAATATAATTTATAATATGATACCTAAAGTAATTCATTATTGTTGGTTTAGTGGTGAAGAAATGTCCCCTTTCATAAAAAAATGTATGAAAACCTGGGAAGAAAAACTTCCAGATTATAAGCTACGATTATGGGATGCAAATAGTTTTGATTTTGATTCTGTTCCTTTTGTAAGAGAAGCATATAAAGCAAAAAAATGGGCATTTGTAACTGATTATATTAGATTGTACGCTTTATATACAGAAGGAGGTATATATATGGATACTGATGTAAAAGTATTAAAGTCCTTCGACGAATTTCTTGGTTATAACTTTTTTTCAGCTCATGAAAAGCATCCTTTTTTCTTTGAGGAAGATAATCTTCAGCTTTTAAATGATGACATGACTTTAAAGAATGAAAATGTAATGGTAGAAGGTTGGGCAATTCAAGCAGCTATAATGGGAAGTGTTGCAGGATTACCTTTTCTTAAAGAATGTCTTGAACATTACAATAATTTAAAATTTGATATACAATCTAATAATATTAATGATTATGTAATAGGAAAACATATAACAAGATTGATATTAAAATATGGATACCAGTTCAATGATAAAAAACAGATTCTACAAAATAATATGTTAATACTACCTTCTACTATGATAGTCGGTAATATGATGTATATGGATAAACATCCTTATGCAATTCATCTTTGTAATGGTG
>NFZC01006726.1_pt1 | contig 21478 bp, 32 predicted proteins | sample 1095391 | NCBI WGS metagenome assembly NFZC01 (sample SAMN03609890, study PRJNA323583) | gut metagenome | isolation source: feces | host: Rattus norvegicus | place: Denmark: Riget | collected 2013
AACAAAAGACTTTTGAGTTTGCATCCTATTATGAAATATGAGAAATATTCCGTAGTTCAATTAAAAAGTTTAAATCTCTGAAATTAGCAACCTTTGCTTTAGACAGAGACTTTATATTTTATTCGCCTTAATGGAAAGGGTATAGAAAACGTAAGAAAAGGATATTCCGTAGTTCAATTAAATAAATTAGAGCATCTGGAATTTGCCATATTTGCTTATTACATAGTTTTTTTGCATAAGTGAACAGTTTATGGAAAAGAGATAATGTAACGAAGTCAATTGAAAAGTCTAAACCTCTGAAATTAGCAACCTTTGTCAGTTTGATTGAATCGGATTGATTATTACCTTTATGGAAGAAAATAATAAGCTGATAAATTTACATTAGCATTAGTGTGGTTTTATGAGCTTATTATTAGCTCAAGTGTTTAGACAAGGCGCACGTTTATCCTTTATCCTTTCCACCTTTTTAAATGTGCGCCTAAAAAAGCATTGATTTAATCACACGCTTTTTATCGTGTGATTACACCAGTGTTTTTGACACTGGAGATCTCCAACGTCTATTTGGGTTTTATTATTTCCTTGATTTGTGTGGGGATGACATGAGCGGAATAGATGTCATCCGGGGGAGTTGCAAGCTCCCCTCCATAAATGTTTTTTCTTTGTTTTACTTTCAAATGCTTAAAAAATAGATTCAAGCGGATAATTCGGATTGTCCGCTTGCATGTGATTGTTTAGGCATTTGTGTATTCTCTTTTGTTTTTAGAGGCGGTTTTGCGACTGCCTCTTTAAAAATATAGGCTAAAAATTAGCCAAAAAATACAAAAGATACACAAATAATTTTATTCAAAATCAACAAAAAAGGAGAACGTAAATGGCAGAAGAAATAATGTATGATATGAGTCTAACTCTGCGAGAAGTCTTTACTGCATATTGCGATCACAACGGTATCTCAATTTTGCAAGTTTGCAAGACAACGGGAATCCCCTGGACTACTCTTGCATCGTGGGTGCGTGGCGAACGGGGATTACGGGCGAAAAATGCCAATAAAATTCGTGATTTTCTGAAGGGAAAATACATCGTTGATGAAAACGTGATAGCCGAATGGCTTAGAAGTCGAAACAGTTGACAAATTAAGAATCTGTGGTATTATGCAGATGAAAAATAAATATTGATGTGGTTTGTTTTGAAAACCACTTACAGCATTCAATTTTAGAAGTGTAAATATGCACTTCTGTTTTTGGGTGCTTTTTTTATTGGGAAAAGAAAAGAGGTAGTAAATGGAAATATTAAAAAAGATTATATCGCAAATCCTCTCTTTTATGGAAAGGTATATATTGGAAAGCGAACTAATAATTGAAGAAGAAAAGAAGATGGCGATTGATGAAATGAAACTAGCTGCTTTTGAATTCAAAGAAAATTATAATGATGTTTTGGAGATATTAAAAAGCAATTCTTCAAAAATTGAAAAAATATCAAACGAGACATTGTGTCGATTGTACAGTCTACCGCCAGTTGGTAATGAGCGCTATTTCTATCTTGCTCTTATACTCAATCTTTTCGTGTATTCGCTGTACAATACTTTAGATGACGAAGCCATAGAATTGATAGTAAATAAATCAAATCAATTTGAGGAAGAATATCCTCATTTTATAAGAATTCTTGATATTTTAATCAACCAAATTTACGGTAACCAGTCTTTATCTACATTAGGAGAGGAAGAATTAAACAAAATATATGAAAATCTTAGACCCGTAAAAGTAGAGCATTTGGAGGGAGAGTTAAAGCTGTATCACGGAACAGCATTTGATTCGTATCATAAAATCATCGAAGATGGATTTCTTATTGCAACAAATTATTCGAACATAAAAGATTGTTCAAAAAATAGTATTGAAAAAAAATATTACAACATACAGACGGGATATAGTTTTTTTTCAACGGATTTGTCCTACGTCATAAAGTATGCAATGAATCGTGGAGGAGCAAATGCAGTTGGAGCAACCAATGGAATAAGAAAGCTATTCTCTATTAAGGATACAGTTGAGTGGTATTTGAATAGTCGGGGAGTTATCTTTGAGATTGATGCCGAAAAATATAAGGATAGATTATATTACGTGCCGACAAATGGAGAGTATTTAATTAGAGGAAATGTAGATATCCGAGATGCTAGGGTAATTTTTGTGAATCGCAGTAAGGGAATATTAACATTGACAGATGAAAAAGGAGATAAGATGGATGATTTATGCTATGAGTGATATCCACGGTCGATTGGATTTATTTGATAAAATGCTAAATAAAATAAAATTTTCCAAAAATGATATGTTGTTTATTTTAGGAGATATGGTAGATAGAGGTGGTGATTTATCATTGCTTTTAAAGGTTCGAGAAATGCAAGATAAAGGACAATGTATCGCAATAATGGGGAATCATGAGAAAGCGTTGCTTAATACGCTCAGTAAATATACTCCAGAATCTGAATTAAATAGAAAATATGAAGAAGTAAAAAGAGAAAAAAATAGACTTATTCCATGCAAAAATAACTTATTAGGTTCAATATTTCAGCTCGCTCCTGCGATGAAATACTTAAAAAATCAAACAGAATTGATAAATACACAAATTAATTTATTTAGATGCTTTAATTCTACCGAGGTAAATGCATATACTTTTGACTCTTTAAGTACGATGAATGTGTTAGAGATTAACCAGCTGAAAAGTTATATAGAGTCCATGCCGAGTGGGGTTAAAATCAATGTTAACGGAAAAGAATATCTGTTGGTTCACGCTGGCTACGATGAAACAAAGGAACAAATGGATCCAGAACATAAGTTAAATATTAGAGAGGATTTTTTTACGAAAAAGGTAGTAAGTTCCGAACAATTAACGGTTATCTTTGGGCATACACCGACCAGTAATATTGGTTTAATAAAAGACCACAAATTAAAAATTCCAAGTACAATATGGCACGACAAAGAGTACGGCGATAAAATCGGAATTGACTGTGGTGCATGTTATCCACATGGGCAGCTTGCTTGTTTGTGTTTAGATACCATGCAAGAATACTATGTGAAAAATAATATGGATACAATCGTGCCATTTTCGTGCTTGAACAACAGAATGAATAAATTTAGACAGATGGTAGACGATGTGAATCGTCAGTATGCGCCAGATGCCGAACATGAGATAAAGTTTTAGAACTAAATATTTATGCGTCTTGTTTAAAGATGTTTACAGCATTTAAATATCAGAGGTGTAGAAGTACTTCTTTTATTTGAGTGCTTTTCTATGCAAATAATCAACAAATGTGAGGTAACAAATATGAAAACAAATAATAATGGACTTTTTTCAATCTACTCTCAGAGAATTGCCGGAATGCTCATGCTCAAAGGATTTACAATCGTAAAACTTGAGGAAAACAAGCGTTTTCCAGATAAAACAGTTTTTGTTTTTGCAAATTCCCCAGAGTTTCAAGCAGCATTGAAAGAAGTAAAGGAAAACAACAAATAAATTAAGGAGACAACAAATTATGGCAACAAAATTTTTATCAGAAATAATAACAAAAGAAGAAATTGCCACATGGAAACCGGGCGATAATATCATCATATACAACGGAACAGGAACAGGAAAAACCACATTTATCAATAATCGGTTAGCAGAAGTTGCCAGAAATCAAGGGCAAAAAATTCTCCAGCTTGAACCACGGTTACTGCTAAAAAGGCAGCAGAGAAAAGACGTTGATAAAAGTGTGATTGATGTGGAATCTTATCAATCATTGGATTCAATGCGTAATTTGGATAAATATGCTTTTGTGGTGTCAGATGAATGCCACTATCTCTTTTCGGACAGTGGAATCAACGATCTTACCGACAGACATTATGAAATATTAAATGATTTGGAATGTATAAAGGTGTGGATTACTGCCACGCCGGATGATGTCTTTGATTACTTCGAAATCAACAAGATAGATTATAAGTTATATCCCAAAGAATACACGGAGTCCAAAGTGATTAGTGAGATTTATACTTATAAGTCAGATGAAGAACTTGAAAATATACTAGAATTCGTTGCATATGGCACAAATGTAAAAGCTATGGTTGTTATGAGTAGCACCAAAAAATTACTGAAAATGTACAAGAAATACGAGAACATATCTTCCGTTGTACTTGGATCGGGCAATTTCAGAGGTAAAACAACCAAAATGAAAAATGAAATAGCGGATGAAATCGCAGAAATCGCAGAAAAGAAGAAATTTTCCAGCGCAAAATTCTTATTCGGAACTTCTGCTCTTGACTGTGGCGTATCAATGCAAGATTATTCATTTTCCATTGTTATTATTGATGGGATATATGACATACAGACGATTAAACAGATCGTGGGGCGCAAGAGAAAGCAAGGGGAATTTGATACCGCTGCTTTATACATTCGGAACATTTCAAATAGCACATTGAATGGCTTTAATTCAGCCGAAAAGAGATGGATCAAGCCAGCACATATATTACTGTCCAATGGGATTGATTACTATTTGGAGTGGTATTTGAAAAATGGGAACAGATACCCGGACAAACATAGAATCATCCGGGATGAAAAGATAGATGGTGTACTGACAAAGATCGTTAATGATAAAAAACTCACGTTTTTTGAAAATCGTATTGAGCGCACTACTGAGATGATTTGCCGGGGGAAAAATGGCTTTTTACTTACGTTAAAAGATACTTTTGGTATCAATATAGAACCGTGGAATGATGATGCAAGCGATTTTACTGAAAAACTATTGGAAGAACATTATGAAAAAGGGTCTGTATGGTGGACGAAAGAAGAAACGAAAATATTTGCACAAACATTAGGTTTTACGGATAAATACCGCCACATTATTACAAGTTATAAAGCCATAAACTCAATTTTGGAAAATGAGTTTAAAAGCAAATTCAGGATTGATTGTCAACGCAAACGGAAGAAAGTGGACGGTAAGAGTAAACAGTTCAATTCCGCTTGGGTAATTATCAAAGTGAGTTAATTATGACCGCAAAGCTAATATATTAACTATGCGGTTAAAAATGACTCACATAAGAATGCCTGGAAAATGGTTGCCCCCTCTTTTAAGCGAATAATGAGTATAAACATTAATTTCCCAAAAACGGGGGTCAAAGATATTTATATATATATTATATGTACTTATCTTTAGATAAGGACATAGCGACACGATAGTGTCAAGAATATTTATCAACACTTACGTGTTGTTGTATTCGTGCTTTTAAGCACTCATACATAAATTACGACCAAAGAAAAAAAAGAATATAAGTGTATGTAATGGCGAAAATCAAGATGAAAAAAATTTGAAGTAAATCGCCACTCTATATATTTATTCCTTTTTCTTTTGGTTGGGGCTTCAGCCCAGAAAAGGAGAAAGCATGAAAAATAATGATTGGAAAAAATTAGAGGAAATAGTAAATAAAGAGGACACTGAGCAATTTTACTTATTAATGCGATACTGGAAAGCAATCGGCGAAGAATACGCCTTTAATGATGCTTACACAGAATTACACTTGCTGGCAGATATGCCGACTCGTGATAACAAAGAGGAAAATGCGGAGTTTATTCGATTGTTGGCAGATTTCGGATTTAATTTGGATGATCCGAATTTACTAGAAAAAAGCCGGAAAATGCTCATAAAAGCAATCGAAAACGAAAATGAAAAACGAATTGAGAAGGTAAGTAGATTTATTTATCTTTTGGGCGTAAAAACTGCCGTTAATCGTTTGAAAGAACGGGCAAATGAATGTCTGGATGCAATTAACGATAAATACAAAGATGCGCTTGTAAACGTGGTTGAATTGCAGAGGAAAATGGGAATTTGAGGAAAAGGAGAATACAGAAATGAAGGACAAAAATGAATTCGGGAAAATGACAAATGAACAGGTTCAGGAAGTAAAAAAATTTGATAAAGCAGCAGAAGCCAGAAAAAGCAATGCTAAAACAGAATTGAATGAGCTTGTGTTAGATTTATCGCTTGGGATTAAGAATAATAGCCGGGATAAGCTAAAAGCCTTGTTAAAAGGCATGAAATTTATCCGAAACGTTAAGGTTAGGGGCATGATTGCGGATGCAGCTTATAACATGCATTTTATCCTCAATACATTGGAGGATCTCGGTGTTACAGTGTCAAACGTAGACTTAGAGGTTGAAATGTAAATGGAGAATAGAGAAATTGAAATTATCATTAATTCTTGCCATGCGGATTTGATTCGCAAAAGAAAAAAGATTTTTGAAGAAGTACAAAATTTGTCTGGTGATATTCCGGCAAAACTTTCGGAAATTGGCAAGAAATTGAAAGAAAATATAGATGAAGATGAAAAATTAATGATAATGCCTTAAATAAAGGATCTAAAGCATTTGAGGAATCGAGTGTTCCGGCACTCTTTTTCTTTATTAGAAAGGAATACACAAATGAGGATATCACAGTATGAATTTTATAAACAAATTGCACAGCGGTGCGGAATATATATAAAAGATGCTTGCGTATTAACACATGCTGTCTTTGAGGAAATAGCGAAAATTCTTGAAAATGGGGATTGTTTTACGATGGAAGGATTTGGACGGTTTGAAACATATCAAACTAAAACTCGTATTGGAACAAACCCAAATACACTTGAAAAAATGGTGGTTAAAAGTGCGAAAAATCCCCATTTCATACCGAGTCATAAATTAAAAGAGAGGATCAGAGAAAATGGCTAGTGGCGTGGTAAAAAGCGATATAGTCAGGGATTTTGCTGTTATAAATGGCGTAAATCAAGCCACCGCAAAACAGTATGTGGATACGGTTGTGTCTTTGATAATCGAAGGATTAAATGAAAACGGAAAGGTATATTTGCAGTATCTTGGAACTTTTGAAAAGAAGGAAGTTCCGGCGAAAAAGCTGTACAACTTCCGTACGAAACAATTAGAGGAAGTTCCGGCACATTATGGAGTTCGGTTCATTCCTTGTGAATCACTAAGAAAGGATTTATACGAATAATGGATAAATTGAATAGAATTGTTGAGATTTCCCAGGATGTAATGGGAAGAAGAAAAATAAAAGTTGCATTGCATGAGATCCACCCGGATGCTCAGCATTGGAACGAAAATGGAATTTGTTATCTTGAACAATATACCAGAGACAATGCAGAAAGTGTAAAAGGTATGCCTTTATGTGTAGAATTTCTGGATGGTGATAAGGATATACCATATGGACATGGAATGACTGGATTTGTGGGAAATATCCCCGTTTTTGAAGAATCTGAACAAGTTGGAGCATTTGAGGATTGGTCTATTGAAGATATCGAAATTGATGCTGTTAAGCATAGAATCCTTTGTGCTACTGGATATGTCAATCAAAACAGATATCCTCACTTTACAGCTTGGCTTGATAAAGAAATCGAAAAAGGGAACAGAGTTTTTGGTAGTGTTGAATTTGGTGGAACAAAAGAAAATGAAGGTGTGATTGTATATGCCACCGAAAAAGGCGATGGCGAAATTGGTAGAATTCCGGCGATATACGATTACATTGGTTACTGTATTATTTCTGTAAAACCAGCAGATGCAACAAGTATTCTGCTTGAATTTGAAAAAGGTCAGTGCCAGAAAGACGAATTTGATGTTTTTGGAGATGGAAATTCAAAGGAAAAAACTGAAAATGAATTTGACAGTGTTTTCGATCACCATGAGATTAATACAGCTACAGAACTTGATAATGTGTTTTTGGCAACAATCGGAGAAATGAATGGCGATGAAATACCAGAAAACAATAACTTTGATGATATTTTTGGGGAAACGTCTGCCACAAACATTGAAGATATGTTGGATGTTTTTATGTAAAGGAGAATGAAAATGAAATATGGTGAAGTGAATATTGATACAACAGGAATTAGAGATATTGATCGTGATGGCGGTTTATCATCTGAGGATTTCGCCAAAATGGTATCACAAGAATATGTTCTAAACCAATGTGGAGAAGTAAAAGAGGATAAGGAGAAAAAATAATGAGAGAATATAATTCGTATGAAAGAGTAAAGATTAACAATATTTACCCTTGGAGTGTTGGGTTCAAAGCAACTTGTATGAGCCAGGGTGTAAGTATACCACCAGAAGCAAAAAGCAATATTGCCTTAACAGTTGAAGCGGTAATGGACGCAATCAATAGTCAGAATATTGCTTTTGTGGGTTGTGATGGCAGAGGAACACGTGCAGCTTTTCAGATTGTAGATCCAGAAATGCGTGAGTATTTCTTTGGTACGCAGGACGAACCATATTATTATAAGATTGAACATGTTAAGAAATTACTTTCAATCAAGAAAAAAGCAGATTTTGAGAAGGAACTTAAATTTCTGGTGACAAATGATGCTGAAGCCAGAGCGGTAATGGATGCATGTTACGATCCCAACAGAGGGATTGATATTGAAAGTAATGGGATTGGTTGGCAATGCGATATGATTAAAAAGCATTGTGATGATTTTCTGATTCCTGAAATCTACAGAAACTAAATAAAATTGCTTTTTTATAATGGGGCTGAGAAAGCCCCGAATACACAATAACAAAAGGAGATACACTTAAAAAGTACAAAAAGTCCGTAAAAAGTGCAGAAAGTTCATAGTGTGAATGAACACAATGAACAATCACAAATTTTATGAAAACTTATCAGAAAAGGATATTAAAGCAATCGGCGGTTTGACTGCTGCCGATGAAGTATTTAAGGAAGTGCCAGATGTAAAAGGCTGGTTTATTTCTAACTATGGTCGATTAATTAGCAAGCGGAAAAATGGAACTGCAAAGATAGTGAAAACATATTTCACACATGGCTATGAGCATGTTGTTACATACACGGAAAAGGGAAAAAATCGCACCGCACAATTGTATGCAATTCATCAGCTTGTAGCCCAAGCATTTGTTGAAGTTCCGGCATGGATTAAACCGCATGATATTATAGAGGTTCATCATATTCGCCGGGTTAATCGCAAAAATCGTATAAGTGGAATAAACTGCGCAAGCAATCTGACATATTTGCCGAAAAGCTTACATAGAACAGTGGATGTTATATCAGAAATAGCGATATTTGAAGAGGGCTTTTATCGGCAATATGATTTCGTAAGTGCAGCGGAACACTTGCATATTGATCCGTATTGCCTTGTCGATATTATCAGGCAAGAACCGACCAAAAGAAAAGGAAAATGTGCATACTATCAATGTACAGTCAACGCCGATGGTGTGGCGGTCGATGTGAATTTTCGCATAATCCGCACCAAAGATATTTAATTCAACGACATTATTGTTTCCCCCGGTCTGTACCAATTCCGAGGGCAAATTTCAACATATACTTTCTTAATTTCAATAACCGAGTAGGAGTGGTGTGCATGAGAGATTGCGCCCACTCCTATTTTTTGCGCTTTACTGATAAGATATGATAGGTGTTGTAATGTGGTTAAAAGGGGGAATAGGGATAAGGATATATGATATATGAAATATAAGTTTTCGGTTTTATCATTATTTTCTCATTCTCTTCTATATATTTTTATATCGAACAAATGTTCACCGAGGTATGCCGAAAATCGCTGTTTTCGGGAAAAAATCTCATAAAATGACGATAATAGAATACCGCCATCGAGCGCAATAAAAAAGCAGCGGATTTTCGTCCACTGCCTTTGAAAATGGCTAATATTGCTTATTTTGGAGCTTTTTAAGCTGTTCCATGTTGTTTGTCCATCGAGAAATTCGCATTTGTGCCGATGGGATATTTCGCCGGATTTCTTTCCGAGTGTGTAGGCTGTCGGCTAATATCTGAAAAAATGTAAATAGGATCATAGTAATCTCCGTTGTGTAAAGTCTGCCATCATGACTATTCAGAGGGTTCTTGACTTTCTTCTTTGGTTGTATTGTTGCCGGGAATTACAAACTTGAAATTATCCCCATCTCTTTTTAACTGTATTTCGTCTATATTTAATTCGTTTAGAATCTTTTCTATAATTTCAAGCCCAATATATCCGTTGTTCAATTTCATTCGGGTATATGTACATTGCGACATAAATCCCTCTTTATCATTTCCTTTTTTGATTGTATATCCTGTAATCCCATTGTCTTTCATTTGTTTTACTAATTCATCATAATTTATCATATTAAAATACCTCATATCACTGTTTTATAGTGATAGTATAACATGAGTTATCCAATTAATCAACTTTATTATTGCTTGATTAAAATAAAAGGTAGCGTTTTTGCGCTACCCTTTGAAAGTGTGAATAAGATATCAGGATAAGTAGTCAACAATTGCCTGGACTTCTTCAGGACTGATTGTAAATTCTTCAACGTTGTCCTCTTCGCCATCGTGATAAACTTTTAAAGAAACTTCTTTTTCTTCCGTAATCCATAGAATATAATCTATATTGTCAGCAATGCTGTCAAAGTATCTATTGATTCTAATTCCTATAGAGTCCAGATTATCAAGTATATCGTCCGGTTGTACTGCAGCTAAAATATCATTGATATTGGTTGATGTGATGCCGAATGTTCCGTTGTTTTTTGTAAATAAAAATGTCATGTTGTTTTCTCCTATCTCCCCGTAATGCCGGTAGGTCAGCAATTATATTTGACTACACCCGGCAGCAGTGCCGGAACGCTCACAGCTTAAAGCCCTGTTTATAGTGGCTGTGACCACTCAACCGATAAAGGTTACTTTTGTAAATTTGCCCTGGTGCATTAAAGGATAAATCTGCTTCATAGCTCTGTCTATTCCTGTGGAATCTTCCAGATCTTCATAGAAATAAAAAATCTCATTGCCGGATGCTGTCACGACTTCAACGCCCACACCCTTGTATTTTTTCAACTTTGCCAACAATTCAACCTTTGTCATTGTTTTATCCTCTCTTTCTTTTGGTTGGAAGGGGATTGCTCCCCATCCTTATTTAACGTATAACCTTCTATATTGGCTGACTCTCTGATAATCTGCTAATGATCCGAGATCCTCTTCAAGCCTTTTACTGTCCAGTGTTCTTCTTTCACAAGTGGAAACTTTCACGGTAAAATCATTTCCCGTTTCTGTCAGTTTTTCATTTGCATCCATGTAGCCGATAATCTCACGTTCAACAGCTTTTAATTCTTCTTCAAGCTGTTCTTTCATTGCTTTAAGTGATCTATAATCAGATATTACTTTCTCCAGTTCGCTCATTGTTTTACACATATGCTTTTGTCCTTTCTTTTTTATAGAAGCAAGTGGTGGCTGGCTGTTTAAGTATCTAGCGTTCTTCTCAGTGCAATCCCAATCTCCCTTATCCAATTCCACTCTTATCTTATATTCTTGCTTTCCCTTGCGGTACTCCCGTCTATCTTGACTTGCTTTGTTTTCCTTTGTGACTTCATTATATCACTGAAATATCAGTGAGTCAATAAATATCACTGAAAAATAGTGACTAAATATATCACTGAAATAACAGTGATTTTTGTGAATCTTGCCAATGGACATCACTGAAATATAGTGATATTCTTATATCAAGATAAATAAACAGAAGGGAGCAAATAACAATGACATACTTCACAAACATTCATTCGTTAGAAGAACTGAGAAAAGAATATAAAAGACTGGTAAAAGCTAATCACCCGGATAATGGTGGATCAGTCGAAACAATCAAGATTATAAATGTAGAATATGAAATCTGTTTCAAAATTTTAGAAAAGGCTGATTCTGTTTCTTCTAATAAGTACAACATGGAAGAAGATGCAATGATCCGGGAAATCATTAACGCTATTATCAATCTGAATATTGAGATTGAGATATGTGGTTCTTGGGTTTGGGTTTCCGGCAATACATACGGATGCAAAGATGATTTAAAAGCAAATGGTTTTCATTGGGCTTCTAAAAAGAAAATGTGGTACTGGCACAACCCGGAAGAACAGACAAGAAGCAATGGCAAAACCTCAATGGATGATATACGTGTAAAGTATGGCTCACAGGTTGTTAAGTCTGCAGCAGATGGTATTTATATAAGTGCATAGTGTAGTACATAAAGGGGCAAACACAAAGCCCCTTTAAATATAATCATAAGAAGGGAGAATATAATATATGAGATATGTTATCTACTACGATAATAACAATAGTCATAACTATGCAAATGGTAGAGATGATTTACTGAGATGGTTAGAACTATTAAAAGATGAACAGATAACAGATATAAGAAAGATATACAAGTCTGGTGTATCTGATTCAGTATTGGAGAAGTACATAAGATATATACATCAGTAATGTGTATACATCTGTATTATCTGTTATTTTAAGTGATGAAAAGTGTCAAAATAACATAAGTGGAAAATGATAAAACAAAAAGTGTCAAAATATATTGATGAAATGTTTGATTGATAGTAAAATGAACTTATCAAAATAACTATAGTTTAAATGATTGCTTTGGAGGGAAAATAAGATGTGTAAAACACTGGCATACATGAGGATCAGCACAAAGGAAGAACGTGGCAAACAGAAATTCACAAGACAGGAACAGGCAATTGACCGATGGTGCAAAGAAAATAATGTTGAAATTACGGAGCGGAGAATTTACAAGGATGATGCAAGCGGAAAATCTTTTGACCGCAAAGCGTGGAAAGAACTGGAGAGTGATATTCAGCCCGGAGATACTATTGTATTTAAAGACATTTGTAGATTTACTAGAGAATACGAAAATGGATATAGTAAATACATGGAGTTATTAAACAAAGGTATTAATTTAGTATTTATAGATAATCCGACTATTTCAACCGATTATATTCAATCAATGATGGGAGTGGCAGCCAAACAGAAAAACAGAATTGCGAAAAAATCACTCAGCGATACGATTGAACTTTTAATATTAGTGGAGCTTGACCGTGCAGAACAGGAAAGAGAAATAACGGTCAAACGTATTCGGGATGGGATTAAAGCAAGTGAGAAGAAAAGCGGACGAAAGCCGGGAACAGTTGATAAATTGTCACCGGAATTAAAAGAAGATATTAAAAAGTATATTTCTGATAGGAATATCAAGCAAGTCGATCTGATGCGCAAGTACAATATATCCCGAAATACTTTAAAAAAATATGTGGAAATCGTGATGCAAGGATAGAATTTAAGCCTGGGATTTTGCCCAGGCTTTTTACATGTTCATAATTCAGGGCGTTTTGTCCCAGTTCGCTCATTTTTTCAATCATTTATTGTTCCGGGACAAATTTTTCTTGTAGAAGCTGACCGGGGGTATATTTACATTTTTACGGCGATGATAAGAACACATGTTCTGTATCGAGGTCTATCTCAGTCTGCAATCGTCATATCAGCTACCGAACTAAATTATCCTTTTGGTTTCCATTTATGTCCGCAATTTTGGCAAACATTACGTGGACTACCAGAGCCGATAAACCCAGTCATAAGCGAGAATCCTCTATTGGTGGTGGCAATGGCAGTTGATCCACATTTCGGGCAAGTGATTGTATTTTTGTCTTTAACTACAGCTTTTGATATTTGTTTGTTCTCTAAAACTGTATTTTTTGAAACGGATTCGGTATCTGGCTGAATTTCTACAGTTGCACCAACTGATAAAAAATGTGACTGTATTAAATCACATTCATCCATGCCAATACCAGCTTGAATTACTTGCGGTAAAGATTCGGAAAATTTCTTTGCTTCGGCTAGTCCCATGCCGGTAAATTCACGGATTTTGGCAATTGTTTGAACTTTGTTTTTGCCACAATCTGTTAATGCAATTTTGTAGAGTTGGTTGGTATTATTTGTTTTTAATTCATCAAGTGGATAGCCACAATGAATACATTGTTTTGATTTATCTGATATTTCTTTCCCACATTCAGGACATTTAATAAGTGCCATAGTATACCTCCTGTTATTGGCTTTAATTATTTGATAACATTTTTGTGTCCGCAATAATCACATTTGTATGTTTGGTTATACAAATTCGTGCAATGAATGGGGCGGTAATCATTATAAATTACTTTGCTGCAGTATGTGCAGCGAAATTCGCCACCAGAATATGTTGAACTGCTTCCAGAAAAAAGATTATAAATTCCGCTGACGATAAGGATAAGTACAAGGATTGCAAGAATTGATGGTAAAATCATGTTTTTTCGTGATTTCTTTATTTGGTTTGCGCTCATTTTATATCTTCCCCTTTCGAGTTGACTATATGGTACATAAAGTAACTGTATATGAAATTACCATTTGTACTTACAATTCAGACACTCAAATTGTTTTCCGATTTTGCCGGATGCCAGTCCGACTGCTGCCACACTAACCATACGATTAGCGGTGGAAATATGACGGATTCTTGTAGAATTGCAGTGAGGACATCTCTGCACATTACTTTTTGCTTCTGGTCGTACATTAACAGTAGGAGTAGGAGGGTTAAGTTCTATTTTTAAAGAATCCAACAGTAAAGATTCATACTGAAGTTGGTCATATTCTGTTAGTAGTTTTTTCTCTATCTCTTTGTTCTGTTCTGGCGTGAGCGGAATGCGTTTTGAATGATTGGCTTTATATGATTCGGGATCATTTTTATAAAGACGATATTCTTTCATTTCGGTAGTAAAGTAATTAGATCCAGCAAGTCCCGTCAATATAGCAAATAATAGTGTAAAAATAGCCCATCCAACTGGGTGTGAACCATCGCCCACAACTTCAAATATGATAAGTAAGAATAAGATTGTCATAATTGAAAAGAATATAGACATACCAATAAAAATAATTGATTTGGTTAATGTGGGCGGTTCAAAGCTATATTGTGCATATTCTTGAGTTAGTTTGGCTTTCTTTGAGTCATAGACTTTACGAGCTTCTTGTTCCTTCTTTCGCTGGTCGGCTATTTTTTGTTTTAGAACATGATTCTTGATAGCAAATCCACAATTAGGGCATGTTTCTGCGGTTTCGGACACGTTTTTTCTACATTCTGGGCATTGGATTAGTGCCATAATGATTCCTCCCTTATACATAGTTTACTAATTTAATATAAAGATAACTATATTAGTACAATCATAGTATAAATTCTTGTTAAAATAAAATCAAGAGAAATATCAAAATAGTGTACTTACACTGAAATTAGTGGAATGGAAGAGGGGGAATACATGCTTCTAAGCGAAAGCAAATTCGGCGAAAAGATAAAACAGTTAAGAACTAAGAAGGGCTGGACACAAGCCCAGGTTGCAGAGCAAATCGGCGTTACCAAATCTGTTATAAGTTTTTACGAGAATAAGGATCGTTCCCCTTCGCCGGATGTTCTCATTAAATTTGCGGAGTTATTCCAGGTATCAACGGACTATTTGTTGGGGATAGAAGAAGTACAAGAAAATACCATAGATGTAACAGGATTATCAAAAGGCGAAATTGAGTCATTACAAAATATTGTGGATGCATTAAAAAGAAAAAAATAATTTAGAGTCTGAGTCACAGGCTCTTTTTTTGTGGAGGAAATATGCTAATACGACACCAATACCAGATTAAACCTGAATTATTCACGGAACAGTATCTGACCTGATAACTGTACCATGAATCTGAAAATTGATCCATGCAGCCATAACATCACTCAATTAACCCGTCAGAAGGGTATAAAATCCCTGTGGCAGAGCGCAGAGCAGTTGTTAAGCTGTCAAGGTTCGTTAGTAGTTGCTATTCCAGCTGTACATTCAGCTTGCCGATATTTGAAAGTGTCTCATAGAATTCATTCTTATAAGGGCAGCTGCTACACAGTTTGAATGTGATATATCTTGCTGAACGAACTACTTTTGCAGCAATCTTCAGCAGTTTATCAATGCCAAGTTTGCTTACGAATTCTTTGATGAGAAGCAAGCCTGCATCGGAGGATAAATCTCCTCCACCAAAATTTATTTTAATCTGGCTATTGCTTTTTAATGATAAGGTGTTTACAATACTCATAAAGGGCTCCTTTGGTTGTATTATTAATGGCTTCGAATACCTTAATTTTACCACAAATGGATGCTCTTTTTTCATTCACTTGATAGGTGAAAAGCAATATTCAGTTAAAGCACAGAAACTATGCGGCTTTCAGCTACTTTCACGGCTGTGCCGTGAATAATCTGGGTTAAATTAAAAAAAATTATCTTATCATAACGACCAACGAGGAAAACAAATGCCCTGATTGTGGTGGAAAGCTCAAAATACGAGACAGTAAAAAACGCATTGTAAAAGATATTTCTGGGGAAGAATATACTTTCAACTTACGCCGATTTATTTGCTCAGGGTGTGGAAAAATACACACGGAATTACCAGATTGTATAGTACCCCAAAAGAGATATTCAAAAAATGCCATTGAAACAGCAGTAAGTGGAAAATGCGATTACTACATAATGGATGATAGCACCATTTATCGTTGGACACACCCGAATTGCAATGACAATGTTTTCAACCTCTGATAAGATAGTCTGCCGGAGGTGTTCACAATGAAAAAGAAGAAGTTTCTTCCAATTATAATGTTGTTGCTACTTTTGCTTTTGGGCTTTGCTATATTTTTCTATTTGGGGTGTTCTGATAAAGAAAAATTCTTGCTGCTATCAGACGAAAACGCCGAAGAATGGAACGGAAATCAGAATTTACCAAATGGCGAAAAGTCAGAAACTAAAACAATTAAGATTCCTGGCTTTGATTCTCTTGCGTTTACAGCCGGTCAGAAAGTACAAAAGGTAAATTTTTTCAATCCAGAAGAAAATGATTGTCTTTTCCGCATGACGTTATTTGTCGATGATAAACAATATTGGCAATCTGGATATGTTGAACCGGGCAAAGGGTATTATAATATCACTCTTGATGATACGTTTGAATCTGGCAATTATAACGCCTATTTGTTCGTGGAATGCTTCAAAGAAGAGGGTAAGGCATTAAATAGTGCAAAGGTAGAATTTCAAATGAAGGTGGTAGAATAATAATGAAAAAGAGATTAATAGGTTTTGCAATGACTCTTTGTTTGTTGGTTGGTTCTGTTATGAACGTGTCAGCTCAACAAGTATTTATGGATGGTGGGAGTGCAGATGTGCCGATTACATACGACAATCAAAGTTCTTTTTGTGTCAATATACCAGAAAGCATTGATCTGAATGATAGTGATGGATATCTTTTTACAGCCGATTATGTGTATATTACTGATGAACAGATGCTTTGCGTGTTTGCACCAGCGGATGCTATTACTATGACTAATGAGTGGGGTGCAAATGGAACAGTGAGACTTTACACAAGTAGTAGTGGAAATTGTGTGGCGGCATTTCTTAGGGATCAAACAACGTCAGATACTCCAATGTATGCAATGTTTGATGGGCAAGAAGCCGGACACTATGAAGGAACTGCAACATTTACAATTCAGCTTAAAGCAAAAAATCAATAACAAGTAAAAATGCAAGAGATAAAAAGAGGCGTGCCGATTCGGTACGTCTTTTTGAATATTACGTGAAAAACAAAAAGTAATATTCAACAAAAAACAAAAAGTAATATTCAAAATAATTATGCAATATATACAACAAAATGCACAAAAAAATTGATAAAATTGGATTTTTATTTTACGTCTGAAGCTATGGACAAATTAAGAAAATATGATAAGATATAAGCATAAATAAAGAAATACATTGTTTTGAAACGTGGATCACGTGGAAGAACGATTCAGCAATCTATTAAAAAAACGAAACCAGACACAACTATTGTGTGTTGGCGGTTTCGGATTAATAGGTTGCTTTTTTATTACAAAAAATCAGGAGAAAAAGAAAATGAGTGAAAACAGTGCTAGAAAAAGTTTGAAGAAGCAGGGTTTGAAAATGGTTTCAAAGAGTGATGCTAATGGGATTAGGATGTATGCGATTGTTGATGCGTATACAAATCTAATAATATCAGGTGAATTCACACTTACATTAGATGATGTAATAGCAAATTGGTTATAGGAGGTTTCATGGAAAAAGCGTTATTAACAGTAAAAGAAACAAGTCAATACCTAGGGGCTGGTCTTACAAAAACAAGAGAATTATTTAGAACTTGTGGCTGGTCTATGAAAATAGGAAACAAATGGTATGCCAATAAAACGTTGTTGGATAGATGGCTTGTAAGAGAGTGCCAGAAAAGCAAAGTTTGCAAAATGGCTTGAGAAAAAAATAAAAATGAGGTAGAATATGAGCAGTTACACAAGCATCATTCGCCAATTCTACAGAAAGAGAGGAATTGACGGATGGGAAAGGATTTAAAAGGTAAAGAATTAGGAAAGTGTTTATATCAACGTAAGGATGGCAGATACGAAGCAAGGGCAACCATAAATGGCATAAAAATTGGTATAATTGATAAAGAATTGGATGTTGTAAAATTCAAGTATGCAGAAGCAAGAAAAAAAGCTGAAAATATGGTGGATTTCAGAAAATGCGATATGATTCTTGATGAATGGTTTGCAGAATGGTTTGACAGATATAAACTTCCAAAAGTAAAAGAGTCAAGTGTCGGCTCGTTAAAGAAAAGCTATAAAAATATTTTTGGAAATTATATTGGTGGAATGAAATTATCAACCATAACTGCTGATAATGTCCAGGATGTTATCAATTTACATCAAAATGCCGGAAAAGCCCCAAGCACTGTAAGAAGTGGATTATCACTTTTGGAACAATGTTTAGAGAGGGCAAGGAACAACGGTTATATTGCTGGAAATCCTTGTTATGATCTTGTTGTTTCTTGGGAAAGTGAGACTAATAACAGATTAGACAGATACTTAACCAGTGAGGAACAAAAGAAATTTCTGGAAGAAAGTGCTGAATCATGGTATAAAGAAATGTTCTATGTAATGTTTTATACCGGGATGCGTGTTGGTGAGGTTGGCGGTCTGAAATGGGAAGATGTTGATTTTCAGAAAAAAGAAATCAATATAAAAAGGTCGTTATCTTGTAATTATGAGGATGGTGTAAAAAAACAATTTTTAGGAAAACCTAAAACACCCAATTCTGTAAGATCCATTCCTTTTATGGGCGAAGTTGAAGAAATGTTGAAATCCCAACTTAAAAAACAGGAAAAGATTAGGCGTGAGCTTAAATCAAAAGGAAGATGGCGTAGCGAGGGTGAATTAGATGGACTTGTTTTTACTACTACAATGGGATCACCAATCACAAGATACATTGCTGAAAAAGAGATTAATAAGGTGGTAAAAGATATAAACTACCATGAGCAAATCAATGCAGCAATGGAAAAGAGAGAACCTATCGAATTTTTAAAAGTATATCCACATGCTATTAGACATTCTTTTTGCAGCAGATGTTTTGAAAGGAACATGAATCCAAAAGCGGTGCAACAGTTAATGGGACATGCCCATTATTCAACAACTATTGATATATACACACATATTTCTAAAAATTTAGTAAGCGATGAAATTGAGAAATTCGGTTCGATTGTAAATTGTTGACGAATTGAAATTTCAACTGACGAAGAGAGTTTAATTGACGAAAATAATTAGAATCCGTTAGCTTAGACGGTTTTGACGAATATTTACAATTCGTCAAATTGAAGTAAATAAACTGTATAAGTATTGAAAAATAAGGATTCTTTTAAAAATAGTTAGCAAAACAGATGGGTGGCAACTAAGGTTTTGCATAAAGCCTTGTAAATGCTGATTTTTCTTGAAAAATAAAGGAAAATCATAGGTTGTGAGATTATCACAACTTACCGCATATTATCGCAAGTTATCAGTCATAATTCGTCAGATTGTTCGTCACTAATTCGTCAAGTTGGATTGACGAAAAATGAAATGAAAAGTTTGCATGTTTATTACGAATGGTGCTTGTGTAAATGCTCAAAGATTATTAAGAGTGTGGTTAATCGCCACACTCTTTTTTTGACCATATTTAGAGGATATTGATATTCTAATACAATGTACTTTAGGAATGTTAATGGTTACGATAATGGAGTTGATTATCGGCACAATATTCCTTGATACCAACTTACTCCCCGTCATGTGGGATTACTCAAATCTTCCACTAAATTTTAGAGGGATCATTTGTATACCATTCATGGCTTTATGGATGATTCTTTCTTTTATTGCAATTTTAGTGGCAGATTCAATTAACTATTATGTGTTTAATGAAGAGCCAGCTCCATATTATAAGCTGTTCGGTCACACAATTATACAATTCAAAGAAAAATAAGGAGAAAGTACATGAAAAAGTACAAAGTAAGTTGTTCCATAATTGCCATTGCTGTGATGCTGATTTTGGCATTACTTTTTCTTTTTGGTCGTGATGATAAGTTGTGTCAGAAAATAATTAAAATTGTCACTTAAAAAGCATTGACAAATTTGGAATCCGTGGTATATTGAGCATGTCGAAAGTAGTTTTCGCATTCCATTCAAAAGATTCCATCTTTTTTATAAGCTATTAGATATTTAAACCCTGTAGAATGCGTTCTATGGGGTTTATTTTGGCTTGTAACGGGTTTTAATGGTGGATGTGATTACTTTATCGACAAAAAAGTAAAATGGCTTAAAACGGCAAATACGAGCTTAAAAGTTAATATTTTTATTGAAAAAAGGAAATTGGTAATTGAATCTTACGATGATATTACAGTTGAAAAAGGTCAATTAAATTATGCGAATCCTTTGTAATTGGCTATCTTTACTGATTACAGAGGATCTTTTGTTTGTCAACAGTTTATGGAAAAGAGATAGAGAACGGAAGTAATAGTCTATGTCCACAAGTCAATTAAAAAGTCTAAATCTCTGAAATTAGCAACCTTTGCTTTGTACGGAGATTTTTATTTTTGCACGCTATTATGGAAATAGGAATAAAAGGTCAATTGAAACATGAAACAAAGTATAAATGATACATGTATAAGATAACTATTTGTTAGCAAGTCAATTTGGGAATCTTTTTCGTCTGTAGTGTCCAATTGGACGTTATTACGGAGATTTTTTGTTTTTACACCCTATTATGAAATAGGGAATACTAAGTAAAATGAGAAAAAATTAGACTTTTGTTTTTAAATAAATAATCATCTCTGTAATTGACTGTCTTTGCATTTTACAGAGGATTTTTGATATTGCACCCTATTATGAAATAGAGTATAAATTCAAGAGTTCAATTAAAGAAATGCCTATATCTGAAAATGGCTATGATGGCTTTTTACAAAAGATTATTGTATTTGCCCCCTATTATGAAAAAGAGAATAAATGTAATCAGTTCAATTAATTAAATGATAATTTCTGTAATTAGCAATTATTGCCTTTTATAACCGATTTCACAATCCGTCACCCCTTTTTGAAATAGAGAGTATGTGGAAATATAAAAACAATCACAAATAAATTCCGCAATTCAATTTAATTATTTATTTCCTCTGTAAAAGGCAAAAGTAGCTGATAACAGAGGTTTTTTGATATTGCACCCTATTATGAAATATGGAATACTTAGTCAAACGCTTTTAATTATTTAAAATAGCTGTAAATGGCTATCTTTGTTGATAACAAAAGACTTTTGAGTT
>NFZC01010788.1_pt1 | contig 21381 bp, 33 predicted proteins | sample 1095391 | NCBI WGS metagenome assembly NFZC01 (sample SAMN03609890, study PRJNA323583) | gut metagenome | isolation source: feces | host: Rattus norvegicus | place: Denmark: Riget | collected 2013
GAGGGCACTGAAAAAGGTGCCAGTTTGCGAGAAACAAAATAATTTCGAGGCCTATTCCTGTACTTTAGAGCAGTTTTATGGCAATAAGATGTTCTAATTTATTATGACCGATAAATTGCTTCAAATGGCTTTATATCACTTTACAGTGGGGCATATGAGATAATATACAAGAGGAAGTCCTCTCCTTTATGCTTCCTGCATTAATTTGAGGATTCTTTTAACATTTGCAGCGAAAATGGTCAACGCACCTTGCATTTCCATACATGACAATCCATATGACAGTGCTCTGTCATATCCTAGTGCATTCTTGAGTTCTGCGTTTTTCGCCTCTATCTTGTAACGTTTCCTATGGAGTCTTTTAAACTCGTCGGATTCTTGAAACTTGATCTGTTCAACCTGCTCGTCAGTCTTTATCGTCACATGATATGATTTCGTTTTCGCTCCAGGTTTATAACAGCCATCACGAAGTGGACAAACCTTGCATTTATCAACATCGTAGTAATATATCATTTTGGCATTCCTATGCCTTTCGTCACTTGGACGATTTTTCCTCTCCTTATACAGAGCCATATGACCGGCAGGGCAAACATACAAGCCCGCATCTTTGTTATATTCAAATTGAAGTTTATGCTGACCGGTACCATTTACAATAATAGGATTAAGACGAGCCGCTAACTTTATATCTTTGGATTTTGCCAGTTCGAGATTGCTTTTGCTGGAATAGGCTGTATCTGCAACGACACTCTCTATCTCCATTCCTGCGGATTCTGTCTTCTCAATTAGTTCTGGCAATTGCGGACTGTCACCCTTTTCACCTGATGTGACAGTGGCGGCGGTGATAACCCTCTCGTCACTCATGGCAATATGTGTCTTATAACCAAAAAATGAAGAAGTTGGAGTCTTATGTCCCACACGGGCGTCCTCATCCTTAGAGATGACACAACGTGTTTCCGCATCGTCAATAGTCTCTTTCAGCATATTGAGACGTTCCTTGACAGCAGGCATATTGGCTGTTGCTGCATCAGCTTCCACTGTAGCGACAATGGTCTTGGCAACATTCATAACAGAAGAATATTTCTTCTCTTCTGGAAGATCAGGCAATACAATGTCGTCATTTACTGATTTGACGACTTTAACCACGGATTTGCTGTAATGTTCCAAAATCTTTGATGCGCCAATGGGATTTGAGCGTGAGAGCGTATGTGTTGCATCAACAATGATTGTCTTTGACTTGAGAACTCCTTTTTCTATTGCGATAGAAACGGTTTTTCTTATGAGCAAATCCAACAAATTCATATCCTTCAGACGAAGCCTACGGAATTTGGTCAGGGAACTGGGATTTATCAAGTTGGTCTCCTCGGGAGTCAATCCCAAGAAATACTTAAACGACATGTCATAGCGAGTACGTTCTACCACATCGACATCCGATATGTTATAAATCACCTTCAAGAGAAGATACTTGAACATACGGATAGGACTCTCTGCTGTACGCCCATTGTCACGGCAATACTTGTCCTGAAGTTCCCGGTATACGAAATTAAAGTCCACAAGGTCATTTATCTGGCGAAGCAGGTTGTCCTTTGGGATAATCAAGTCGTACAAACCTGAATAATCACTGAATGATATAGTCTGTTGTTGCTCTAGCATAATCCTCGTATTTTTCTACAAAGGTACTAAAAATTTTGCACTTATGCAACTTTTCGAAGATCTATATGGGAGCTATATGTTAAACTACCATAACTCAAAAATTGACTTTTTCAGTGCCCTCCCTTAAAGGGGAGGGGGTATGGTCGGGCGGACATATATATGGCACGTAAAGCTAACGTCTATTCAATGCCGCAAATATTAGTTAAAAACGCTATTTTTTTGCATACATGAAACTAATTAACGTGAGTTCGATGAATATACTTTAGAATAAAGTAAGCTGTCTGTCATTTGAACTGTCCACGGTCTGTACTCTTATTGTTGGTTTCTTTGGGAAGTAGCAATAGGCAGTTATGCCTCCCAGAAGGTTGACTACGAAATTATCAAAGCTTCTATGTCTTGAATGCTCAACTTGCGCAATATTCTTCAGCTCGTCATTCACAGTGGTATTTACGCTTTCTTTCTGCCTTAAACGAATATTTTGCCATCTGTGCATCAAAAACTTTGCAGAAATCATCTGCAATACAAAAAATTTCAGTAACTTTGTCCTCGGTAATCATAGCGGAATCCTTTAGTTTCGTTGTTTTTATCCACTACAAAGTTACTAAAGATTCCGCTAATTACCAAATTTTCAGCGAGTTATTTTCATCGAACTCACGTTATTTATATATATAAAGGGGCTATAAACCCCATAATTGATTAATGATATTAAGAGCAATCAAGATAAGATTATACCCAAACAAAACACAAGAACAAACACTTAACAAGGTGCTTGGGTGCTATCGTTTTGTCTATAACAAAATGCTTGCTCTGAAACAAGAAGGTTATAACAGAGATAAATCAAACCTTGGATTGTGTGAATTATCCAAATTCTTTCACGGAGAATTGCTCAAAAAGAGTGAATATTCGTGGTTGAAAGAACAGAATACAAAGGTGATGAAGCAAGCCATAAGACAGATGCTGTCTGCCTATGACGGTTTCTTTAAACTTGGTAAAGGATTTCCAAAGTTCAAATCCAAGCATGACAACAACTCTGCATTGTTCCCTTGCGAAGCAATATCAAAATCAAATACATTTGAAACTAAACATATTTCCTTAACAAAATCTCTGAAGAATATTAAATTCCGTTGTTCAAACCTCTATTTTGAGAGATTGCAAAGATATAAGGGCAATATCAAGAGTGCTACCTTATCGAAAACCAAGAGCGGTAAGTTCTACTTGTCAGTCCTCATGTCAATGAACGAAGAAGAATTTAAGCAATTCAGCCATACTAACAACAGTGTCGGCATTGACCTTGGTGTCAAGGATTTTGTAATCACCTCCGATGGAGAAGTGTTTAAGAACAAGCACTTTTTCAAAGAAAGTGAGAACAGAATCAAGAAACTGCAAAGGCAACTTTCCAAGAAGGTTAAAGGTTCAAACAATAGAGATAAAGCAAGAACTAAAATCACAAAGGAATTTGAGCATTTAACGAATCAGAGGATTGATTACATCCATAATGTAGTTAATTCATTATTAAGAACTTATGATTATATCTTCATGGAAGACCTTAATGTTCAAGGAATGCTGAAAAATCACAAGTTGTCAAAAGCCATTCAAGAACTTGGTTTCTACGCATTCAAGAACACCTTGAAGAACAAGGCAATGCTGAACGATAAATTTGTCATTGAAGTTGACCGTTGGTTTTCAAGTTCAAAGACGTGTCATAAATGCGGCTATGTCTACAAGGGCTTGACTCTTGGTGAGCGAGAGTGGACTTGCCCTATATGTGGTGAGCATCATGACATGGATTTGAATGCTGCAATGAACATATTGTTGGAAGGTCAACGAATGCTCAATAATAAGGCAAATGAAATATAATAGGCAGCCGTACTGCCGAATTTACGCTTGTGGACTACCCAACTATGGATGACCGTTGTGAAAACAACCTAAAAAGTAGTGGTAGGATGAAGCAAGAAATAAAAACTAAGTAAGCTCATAGCTTTTCTTAGATTTTTATATACGGTCTACTTGAAACAATTAATGAGAACGTTCCAACTTAATGATATTGAGGAGCAAAGGGCAAACGCTTTTATGGAAAAGCATAAGGGATGCCGTCCGAAGATAGGAGGATTGTATCCCATCTATGCGCCATACAAGTATCATTTCACTAGCAATGGAATTGGGAGCAATATCTCAATATCTTGCCCCTATTGTGGAAAAGAAGAAGATTTAACCGATATTAATAGTTGGTGAACTACCGCCAACCTAAAGGTTTGGCGGCTTCTTGAGGGTCAACGGTTCTGTCGAACTGAAACAATTTTTCAATGTCCTTGAGAATCTCCTCAAGCGTAATCTAAGCAAAAAAAATTAACTTTTTTTTTAATCATAACAAATGAAACCAAAATCACAAATCGAAGTCATAACTTCCACGGAACAAAAAGATGAGTCTGCCATTACATTAGAGGCCCCATTGTTCGTGATGTTCGCGGAATATTTTGGCTACCTAAGCCGTTTTAATAACATTGCGAAAGAATGGTGTGATGGAAAAGTTCCAAACATCATGATGCAGAAAGTAATCATTCTTGAAGCTAACTGTATACTTCGAGAAATGAAAAAGGAGTATTCAAATAAGACGATACGCAAGTACTATGAGTTGTATTATCCAATTATCCTCCAAGAATATAATGAAAAACTCCATAGCCTAATCGCTAAAGAGAAATAGCTATCAGTGGATGATTTATTCTAATAAGTCATCCTTTTTTTATAGCTTAAACATTAAGTGAAATGAAAATTGGTTTATCACTTGGTTCATTCGACCCAATACATATATCACATGTTAACATGGCAAGCTGCCTTATCAACAGTAATGTTTGCGATAAGGTATTGTTTGTTGTTGCCCAACACAATCCTTGGAAAAAACATAATCCATGCCCATATGAGCTACGCTGCAAGATGGTGGAAGAAGCAATAAAGCCATTGGGGGAAAAATGTGAAGTGTGTATGTTTGAAGAGGGGGAAAAATCACCTGTTTATTCCTATATCCCAATAACTAAGGCACTTCAAGCCTATCCAAACGATGAACTCTATATAATCTGCGGAACCGATATGATTGAAACAATTCCCCATTGGAAGAACTACGAGACGCATATCAAGGGGAAGGTTGGCCTTATTGAATTCAAACGAAACCAAACCGTAGATGGGAACCTTCCATTCCAAATCTCTGACGAGGGGTATATCCGCATTGGGGCACATCTTATGGATATGTCATCAACCATGATAAGGGAAATGGTTAAAAACGGTATGAACCCATATCCATATGTCCCTCAAAATGTTTGGGAAATTATAAAAGATAATAATCTCTATAAATAAGAGTTAATTTCTTTGGTTATTTCAATTATTTTTAATATATTTGCACAAAAATCATCTAAATAATGGCATATTTTAAACGTGGAGATTTCATCAAATATAAAGTTTATAATGATAATATAACTTTCGGCATTTTCGAGGGGAATGATGTTTCGTTCAGTGAATGGAGTAAAAAATATAGCCTTGCGCTGTATTATGAGTCAAAGAAATATTGCCAAGACCCAGAACCATCACGCGGTTGGGACTACCGTGAGGTCCTCGATACATCAAACAACACCAAACATTGTGCCAAGGTCATTGACACCTTAGTGGAAGATAGTTGGTGGAGTTTATGTGATGAGAAAGAGAAAAAAAACGCTATAGCCACCTTGGAAAGGTTACATTATCATTGGGACGAAAAAAACCTTACCCTTACCAGTACCGAAACCAATGAGGTCGTCTACAAGATACACATTCCACAGCCGCCTTCTTACAATGGGGAGGTGGTAAAGCCTACAGCATGCGATTTAAAAACCAAACTCAAGCATGCTGTGAAGAAAAAAAACAAGTCATTTGTCTACTTTTGATTAATAATCAGTCACCAAAAAATGATTTCATTACAAAACTTATACAGATGCATCGATATCTTGGCGAAACTTCATGCTAAAGCTAATAACTCCAATGACAAACAGATGATTCTTGAAATCAGCTATATTATACAGCAAGAATTGGAAATTGTAGCAGATTGGGAGGATAAACAGCCAAGCATAAGAATGGGCACAAAAAAAATAGAACTTGAGAAACTCTTGAAAGACAATATCCAACTTACAAAAGTGAATAAAGCACTTTACGATGATAATTCCAAACTTGTGAAAATTATCCAATCTCGAATCACAGATATCGGAAATGAATTCCAAAAAATCGAGAGACAATTCACTAACTTGAAAGAACAAATCAATCGATTGTGAGCATGGATAAACCAAATGTTCTAATGGCTGCCATAACTAAACTTGAGACAGCCAACCAAGCGCTTCGAGACAAGATACGCAATGCCAAATCAGAAGCGCAAACAGCCATTTATCAAAACCAATTGATAAAAAACAATTCCATGATTCTTGATTATAAGTTCCGCTTAAAACATCAAAACCCATGAATAAACAAGAAAGAATCAAAATCTACCAAGAGACCGTCAGTATTGTCAACGAGGGGGAATATATTCTCCCTAATGGCGATGTTATAGATATATCGGCAAATCTTGACAAAATGGTGGAAGGCACAAGGTTCTACACCCAAAAGGTGGAAACGGATTCCGACAATAAAGACAGATACGACACAAGGATTAAGGTTATAAATAACGACAGTCTATACGAAGCATGGGAATTGCTTGATATGGGCTTAAAACCTTGCGTTCTGAATATGGCATCATTCCATACTCCTGGTGGAGGCGTCATCAATGGCTCAAGCGCGCAAGAAGAGAATATCTTCCGTCGTACCAACATCTTCAAGTCACTCTATCAATTCCACCCACTCGGCAAAAACTATGGAGTGAAACAAAAAATTGCCCAATACCCCCTTAATTTTAATTATGGCGGCATTTATACACCAAACGTTACCGTCTTCAGAAAAAGCGAAGATAAGGGCTACAACCTAATGGAGGAGCCATTTATAGTTGATGTGGTAACAGTTCCTGCGGTAAGAAAGCCACAACTCATAGATGGCAAGATTGAGCCAAGGGCATTAAAGGCAATAAAGAACAAAATACACCAAATCCTCGCCATCGCACTCGAAAACGGCAATGACTCGTTAATATTGAGCGCATTCGGATGCGGCGCGTATGGAACACCTCCAGATGAAATGGCAAAGCTGTTTGCAGATGCTCTTACGCAAGAGGAATTTGTAGACCGCTTTAAGGTCATACACTTTGCCATCATTGATTTGCCATCAACGAATGGGGAACATAACCCTAACGGTAATCTCAAACCATTCAAGGATATTTTCGGTTACAACAAATTTATAACAAACAATGGCAATTAATAAAGATTTCCTAAAAGAACTACTAAGCACACACAGTCCAAGCGGATATGAGAAAGAGGCTGTCGATGTATTCTCTAAGTACGTTGCTCCTTTCTCAAAACACGAGTTCTCTGACAAGGTCGGAAACGCAGCCTTCTCAGTTGGAAAAGGAAACATCAAGCTCATGCTCTCCGCCCATGTGGATGAAATCGCACTCCAAGTGCAGAACATTGACGACAAGGGATTCATCCATTTCATCAGTGACGGTGGCGTTGACAAAAAGGTGCTGCTCGGTTCCACTGTCATAATTCATACCGCCAATGGCCCTATCCATGGCGTCATCGGTGAACTACCGCCAACCTAAAGGTTTGGCGGCTTCTTGAGATTGATAAGAGGCATTCTTAATTCTCACATAATTATTTGAAGATGAGATGGTTAAATAATGTTAAATTATTTGGCTGTCTCATCTTTTTTATGCATAATTGCACCATGGAAAAGAATTCGTTCATTCATTATAAAGGTGTCAAGAAAATCCTTGAGAACCACCAATTCCAAGGATTTACAGCCAAACGAGAAAATAACAAGATTACATATCGGTTTATCAGCATCAAATGGCAATATGTGACCGTCTCCGTAGAGACAATAAGGCTTAACCCAAATAATCTTAAATCGCCAAGAATCGTCACGGCAATACGTTTCAATGACACCGTCACAAATGATTGGAAGGAGTTCATGGAATACTTGAAGAACATTTATAAAACAAATAAGAAATTAGAGCATGATAAGATTTCTCATAAGAAGAACTAACATTGTAGGATTGGTTGCTACAACAGCCATATCACTGTTCAACAGCATGGTCAAGACTTTCGAGTGGTACGAAAGAAAGCATGGAAACAAAGCCAATAACGGCAATGTGGTTGTTAAGGGAGCATAAAAAGAAAAGAGAGAAAAGCATCAACTACCTTTCTCTCTTTTTTTATCATTTCAATAATCTGTTTATTTCTTCTCGAATAATGGCTCCTATACGATTATGCGACTCACCATATGGATAACGCATGGCATGATATGCCGCAAGTGTCTTGGCCCCTCGTTCTCGTGGCACATATTTGGCTTGGTCTCTTGTATTTCTAAAATCTTGGAAAAACTGCCTCTTCTCGTCTTGAGACGCCAAGTGGGGAATAAACTGCGTCTTTCCTTGTCTCGCATATTGTACATTATCTCCTTCATCATCTTCATCGTTGCCATCATATGCATAATAGCTGCCACTAACGTATTCAGAAACAGTACATGCTGTCACATCGCCATCGCTATAGCGCCAATCTTCAAAAATGATTATATAATTCATTAAGTCTTCCACAGAGGGCAACCTATCTGACGCAGCCTCGCTCAAGTCATTCAAAATATCATAAACTGCTTGGGGTTCTGGCTGTTCAGTCGTATAGAATGATATCAATTTCTCCCATGGCCATACTCTCCCCTCATACATCCCATCTTCAAAGAAATTATCAAAATTCATACCACATATAAACTCCAAAGCAAAGGAGGTTGACTCCTTGTCGTCAAACGGATACATCTCCTCAATAACTCTCCATGCATCCCACTCAACATCTTTCATATTCGGCATTTCATCATTATCCATGATAAACTGCACATAATTCTCCATCACTGAAGAGTCAATTGTATTGATGCCACATGCATTATTCAGTATGTTCCATAAATCATTAGCTTTTTCCTCAATCGTGAAACTATCCGTCCCATCTGCTGATACATACTCATCATCTTCATAATCATACTTATAGCCATACTGTTTTATATCTGAAATCAACTCATCAAACAGTCCTTCAACATTACTGATGCAATTATTCATTTCCACTTGAATAACACTATCAAAATACTCCTTGGCGGCAGCTATGCATAACTCATTATGCCACTCCATCTCTCTACCAACAAACATCTTCTTCGTGCCATTAGCATCAATGGGCCAATAGCCAAAAGGAAAGCCGTCACCATCATCCCAATCACCACGATATTCAACGTCAGTACGAATGTCATAGAAAAAAGGATGGTCGGTTCCAGCCTCATTGTTTTTCTCTTTTATCAACATCTTGTTTTGTTTCATTTTTCCCTTTAAGAAAGTTTAACTATTTATAGTTTGAAATAAATTATAAAAACTATATTTTTGTCCCAAAACTATAAATGATAATACCCAAATATATCCCACATCTTTTAGAGAAACGATTTATTTCTTTTCTTGACACCGAATCTGATGTTAAAACAGAATATAAATATTTTTTCCCTTTCCAAGGATATAAGGAACAAGTTCGTGCTTCCGAACCCTTTTATAAAAATGATGAACCACGTCAACTAACATTCCAAGATTTTTGGTTTGTGGAAAAAGAATTAAAACGAAACGGCTATAGATATAATCTACAAAAATTTAGACATGCACTCAATAAATAATGACATATTAAAATTCTTCGAATATCTTGACGGCATAACCAATATGACAATCACGTCAATTGAACTGAAGCCAATCAAGATAAAGGACGACACATACATAAGCGGCTTTAAACTCATAGGGGAAGATATCATAGAAGCCCATATAAAGCGTTTTAAAACGGCTACAACCAACGCAAATGGCCGAGACGAGGAAACTATACTCAAGGACCCTCCAAGCACCTCCATGTGGCTTAATATCGCTCTCTTGACACAAGAGGCAATACAGCTCTCGTTCAATGGAATGAGGGATAACTTCTATGGTTTAAAAAACTATGAGATAATAGACATCGCGTACACTCGCCATCATGACCATAATAGGACATACACAGAGACAATCATCTATGACGACAAAAGAACAGCATACAAGGATATCATAGAGAAAAGAAGAAACTGCTACACATTCCAACAGAAAATCATACATTGGAATGGAACTACCGACAAACGGCAGCCGACAGCCGAAGAACTCATCGACATGCCGTATGACGAGGAAGAAGACACGGCATCACCAACGACCAATATAGAAAATATGAAAACAGAAGCATTAAAGAAGGAAATCCTTAAAACAATCATTGAAAAGGGTACTAACTCATCCAAATCAGACGTTTTGGGAGACAACCCAATCGAGGACATGGTTTATACCAAGCGCATCAATATCGGAAAGGACTATGGCAACGGACCGCTCGCAGTCAATATAGCTTGCGTCACGGTCACAAATGACACCCCATCATTCGACGGCATCTCCAATCCGAACAAGATAAGAATAAATGCAATCAACCCACAAGGCCAATGGTGCAACATATTCCTCAACGAGGCACCGAAAGAGATGGTTAAATTCATATATAAAGCAATAACGCAATGAAAATATATAAAGGACCATTTCTCGCCTACAACAACAGAAGACTTGTCGAGAGTTATGACATACAAATCACCCAAGCAGTTGATGATGTCCAACATATAACAAAAGGCTTTGGAAAATCAACAAGCTATTATGCATTAGTTGGGAAAGAAATGAACCCATTGTATTTAGGCCCACGGTTTGCCAAAGAAAGAAACATCTATAACTGCAATAGGTCAAGATGCCTTTATTTCAAAAGCAAGCAAGACTTCATTAATTTCTATAAAAAGGCCGCAAAGATAAAAATCGCCTCATTAGTCAACGCTTACAATAATAAAAAACCGTTCTTTTCACAAGAAACCACAACACGGTTACAGTTGGAGTGTAACTCCAATATTATCATTATCCATAACACATACAAGGAATTAATTGCAAAACTGAAAGAAATTGAATAACCTTTGTCAAAACATAGAAAAAAAACGCTATATGAAAAAAAAGTACTTGACCACTTGTTCTACAGCAATAAGCACATGTATCTTGTCGCCTTTCCTTGCATAATTTGGGAAAAACACATTAACATCCCATTGCTATATGAAATCAACATCCGTCATTTCGACGGCGTGAGGGTAAACTATGAATGGTTAAGAGGAATCAACTACGGAGTTTCTCTCAACCATTTGCCCCCACCAAAAGAGATTGATTCCAACTCTTTGCAAATTATCAATAAGGATGCTGCTTGTGGCACATTTGACGGAAACTTAGCTTATTTCATTGGTAATCGTTTCTTTGCGTTGACAGTCATCAAAAGATATTTTAAGCCAATATCCCTAAAAGACATCTCGTTTGAAAATTATAAATATCTCCTCTCAGCCTCAAAAACATTAAGGAGTCTCCTAAAAATACATTATGCATAACGCAGTCATAACCATTCAGCCAAAAATGCTAATCTCCATAGAAGAACTGCTAAAGATAAGGATAAAAAACAGACAATACTATTATTGCGACAAAAAGTTTTTAACCAACTATTTTTCAACATTCCAAGCAATACATAGTGACCTTCGATTCTACATCTGCAATGGTAACCTATGCTTATGTTCTGACAATGATTGCGCAATTACATTTTTTCCACTACCAACTATCACATTAATCGAATTGACCGAGCATAACGACATAGTCATCAAATCTTCATACCATGAGACAACTGCCTACATAACAACAAGCAAAAAACGCGCGAAGAAATATTTAACATTTATCTATAAATCATCCTTTTATACATTGCTCTTTCATAAAAACACCAAGATTAGGCATACTGCTGCCATTGAGCGAGCAAAATATGAAAGAGCCTTGATATTTTTTGAGCGTCATGAATGCCCAACAAATAAAGTGCGAAGGACCCACAGTTAGAATAAACGTTTCATAACATCACATGACTCACCATGCGGCCGAAAGATTTGTACCTCAAAGCCAATTATCTTCCGAATGATTAAGGAACACTTGAAGATGTTATATTTCTCCTACCAATTCTTCCGCCCAAAAACCATACGACTGTACTATGCGAATGACTATTGGCAATTTCTTGTCATCGACGAGACAAACACCGTATTCATAACCCCACCCAAAGAAGGGAAACCATATTTCTCCATAACAGATTCCAACGGACACAACTACGTCATCGCATTTGACAAACAATCGGCAATCCAAACCTTGAAGGATACATCCAAAAACCCAAGATGCCCAAACATAATACCAACAAACTACTCACACATCTCACTCCAAATCAAATGCACATACAATATATAGGACACAAAATCCAATCAAAGGAATGCATCGAGAAACTTCAAGAGTTCTTCTCAAAACCCATATTGATAATCTACCACAGTTCAGATAGAGTCAACCCAACAATATCAATAAAGGTATGCGTGCATAATGACATCTTCTCCAAAATCCAAATTGTTAAGAGCCACTATGACACTGAATACATATATGCCAAGGAAATTGGGTCAATAACATTCCCAACATCAAATGATGTCATTGTCACAGTCCAACTATTTAGCCAAATGTATATCACAATCACATTCACACACTCACCATATACGGCACGGAAAGTGCTGAGAAAATATGTCAAAGATTGGTACCACTCACCACATGACTACCCATACCACTTAATGCTATACCATTATTCCAAATACTATTCGAAAATTATAAGAGACTTCACCAACAAATCGAAAAAATGAAGACAGTATTCAATACACAAAAGGAAATATCCTCACAAGAATGCACCACACTCCTTAAGGACTTCTTCTCAAAACAGCCAACAATACTGATAAATTTCACCGTGGGCACCGCCTACATCATTGGAAGCGGCATCAAAATAACCACCAATGAGAACTACCCACTCGAATTGAAATTCAAAATCATCATGCCGTTATTCGTTGACACCATCATACTATTGATAGACAAAATAAAGAATATAACATTCAAGTCACCATACGAAGCCATAATCAACTACCAACTGACTGATAGAATGAACCTTCAACTCTTCTTCCTCAAACAAGCACAGAAGGCATACACAATCCTCCAAACACCATACGTGAATCAAGTGTACAACAACAATGAGCTAACGCCCCACACAAGAAAAAACTATTCAAAACAAAAGAATAATATACACATCTTTCACATAGCATCCTAAAACCACGCAATGGAGGACCAAAATAAATACTAAAATAACCCATAACTACCTAATAATTAGAGAGTTAGGTAAAATAAGACAAAATATGCCCCAAATGCCCTCACCATATACATATACTGTAGAAAAAGGAAGAGAGAACAAAACTCCTCACCCTTCACCGTAAATGACAAGACACACACGCAAAACCTTGAAATATATTGACGCTCCATTGGTTTCATCCCTTGAGATTCATTGGGGAGGCATTTCTTTTTCATTGGGAACTTGCTATGTTTTCGTTGGGGGCTCGTTCCTTTTTTTGTTGGGGTTCTTTGGGTTTTCCGTTGGGGCTATATTGGGGGTTCCCTTGGGGTTTGTTCCTTTTTCTTGGTGGTTTGTTGGGAAATTCTTTTAAAAAAAATGAGTTTCTTAAAAATTTGAAAATAAAAATTCAGGATTTTTCATTCAACTCTCACAATTTCAATATCTTATGATATCATACCATAAAATTTCTTAAAAATTTTGGTTAATTTAAAATAAAACTATATTTTTGCATAAATTATTATATTACGATGTCGAAATCAAAAAGAATTACGATAAATGTATCATTGAGTTCAAGTCACAAGTTATCATCATTGTTTCATGTGGGTTTGAGTCGTAAGAACAAGGAAAGTGCCGTACAGTTTTATCCATATGGCAATGGTTATTTGGATGATTATGGCAATTTTTACCCTAATGACAGTGATGAGTGGTTTGACCCTTATGGCAATGTTCATTCCTTTGACGAGGATGGGATGTTGATGGGTGGCCGTTATTGGGGTGATGATGATGACGTTTATCCTCCTCATTCCGCTGTACACAGTGGGAAGGGAAAGAGCAAGCGTAGTGAAAGGCGTGGCTATTGGAACCAAGAGTCAAGGGAGGAAGGTTTCACTTATAAGAAGCGCAAGCATGCGAAGAAGGGCAAGAGGAAATGCAACATCATTCAAATGTATCCGCACAAGGAGGATTTGGATTTTGATTCCATTGCCTTGAGCAAGGAGCGGAAGTTGGATGATTTCAAGAGCATATGGTTCTATAGGGACTACCATGACCCAAATGACAAGGAGGAGTTCTATACATTGAAGGCATTCAGTGACTATTGTCAAGAGATGGGGTACCATGTGTCCAAGAAGGTTGCGGATGACATTGCCTATTGGAGTGAGTGTCATTGCTGCATAAATCCCAATTTATATACTGAATCAATGGAGATTGTTGCTGAAAAGGATTATGGCAACATGTTCTATGAGGTATGTACCAAGGAAGAGTATGACGAATTAGTGTTTTAAATCAAAGGCTATGAATAGAATAAAGGATTTAAGGAATTTGTTTCTTGACGGCATGAAAAGAAAGAGGAGGGAAGCTGTATCTTATACAAGTGGGTACACTTCTCATTATCCGTATAATGCAAGCAAGTTCATGGCGTCATCCGTTCCCCTTAAGATATATTTCTATGAATGGAGTGATACTACAAGGGTTCCAAGGGCATTTTATGACATGAAGTATTTTGAGATGTTCTTGAAGAATTGCAATATTATTCTTGAGCCATATAACCGTGACATAATCAATACGTTAGGTACTGTTTATATTGCTTGTTATAAGGGGAGCAAGAAACTATGCATTAGGGCAAGTGAGTATAATCTCACTAAGGAGTTAAGGGATAAGGAAAAAAGGGATAATGGAGGCTATCTGCCTAATACCCCATGCGTGCCTATATTACGTATAGGAAACAGCATGCCCCAAAATGACGGAACGTTTTTTGGTTAATGATATATTTATCATAGCGCGAAGCATATTTTTAACGAGTGGGTTTCGTCTCATTAACTGCGGCTTACTTGTTTTATTTTTAAGTTAATGGTTTTCTTAAGTGTACTTAAACAAGTACATTTTAAGAGTCTTTTGAAAGAAATGATAATGGTTGTGGCTATTTCGTCGTGAGACGCGGTAGCCATTTTTTTATTGTATATGTGTTTATGCAGTATACAAAAAAATGGCAAGGAATATTACAAATGCAATAAGTCCTTGCCATTGATGATAGTTTTAAGGTTAGAATCTTTATATTTTAAGGTTAAAATCTTTATATTTTGTTGAGCTAGTCCAATAAGGCTCAAGTGATGTCACTCGTTCTCCTTCGGATTCTTGGAAGTGATTGACAAGAAAGTCTTTTTCATTGTTTGCTGACCAAGTGCCTCCACCTGGTTTACCCTCATAGTTTTCAGCCTCTTCCGTGTTGTTGGTGAATTCTATTATCCCATTGATTAGGTCCACTCTCTTGAAGTATTCCCTTTTATTGTTCCTAAGATAACATCCCATGATAATTGTCTTTAATTTAATTGGTGCATGCTCATTTTCTCTCAAGTACTTAAATAAGTACAACGTGTGCTATGTGTGAGTGGGATTTTACCACTCATCCTCTATGAAGACTTTCTTAAGGCATGGGTAATCTTCTGAAAGAAGCATTTGCATTTGGTCCCTTGCTGCCTTTTCGTAGTAGCCTCCCCTATCGTCTCTCATTGCCTTGTTTGGGTCCTCAGTGAATGTGACATGTCCGTTATTGAAGTCTATTGTCTTGATATAGAGCTGTTTTCTTTCTCCGTTTTCATTTGAGTAGCAATAAAACTTTGCCATAATTGTTATTTGAAATGGTTTAATAGGTTAATATATTACTTTATTTTCTTATTATACAATAATATACATTTTTTCCCAATTAACCAAATAATCATATATTAATTTATGTTAATGAGTGGACTTAAATAAGTACATCACGTGTGCTTACTCCTATATAATACTATTGGGGTCATTTTGATGGGTATGTTTCGTGATAGAAAGGTATTTGGTGACACTTTCCTTATATATGACAAGCTCTTTATCATGCCTCTTATATCCATGTTTATTTTATTGGATATGAGGGGATTAAGGGAGGATGTGTACTTAAATAAGTCCATACTCCCTTATATATGCTCCCTCTATGGATAATTTCCTTGTTTGTTTTGATTACTTGTGTATTTTATCCATTTCCGTGCGGATTTCCCTCATCTTGTTAAGGATAAGTGCAAGTTCCTCTTCTGTAAGGATATACGCACTACAGAATGGGTCTCTTTCCGTTGAAATGGATGGCTTTGGATACCAATGGACCTCCACACCTAAATGAGTGTTTGTGCTAAGTATCAATGACTTAACATCGAGGTCTCCCAAGGTTAAAGCACCCTTGTTGAAGCCTACTTCATTCCACTTTATACCATTGGTGAATGTGTAGTCAAATGCCTTGATGATTTGTGACACGAGTTCCTCTGCCCTTTGTGAAGGGTGATACAACGCTCGCATCGTCTTGATGTTCTCTTCGTTCATCATTTATGCTAATTTCTTATAATGTTTATGTTGTTGTTTTCGTGGTGCAATTATAGGGAAAATAATTGGAATATCCAAATAATATAAGGATTTTAACATTTATTTGGAATTAGTGTTAAAATATGCTAAGTATATGAATTTCATTTGGCTGAATGGAATTATTTTGGTATAATTGCAAGTGAAAAAAAAAACAAAAACATTTAATAAAAAAATTATGGAAAGTAGATTGATACAATTAAGTATTAAGGAAAGAATTAAGGTCGTGTTATTTGATGTGGATAAATACAGCATTAAAGACCTTAAAAAGCTGACCGACAATGAGTTGCTTGAGAGAGCGGTGAAGGCTGAAAAGGAAGAGAATTTTGATTATCAGCAATATCAAGACCCATTATTTGAAGGCTATCCAAGTGTGGTTGTATATGACAATCTTAATGAATTTCAAGAGAGTTTGGAATTGGAAGCCATTAAGACTGAACGCTATTATGTGTTCTTTGTTGTTGTAGATTAAATGTTAACAATATTAGGAAGAGAAATCAGAATGTAAGTAAAATACCCAAAAAACTTACATTCTGTTTTTTTTATATATGTACGTCAGTTACAATTTATAACTAAAATATCCTTTTTTCTTTCAATTTATAAATTTGGCACGTTTCTAATGATTTATCGTTTATTTTCATTCTAAGCGTTTATTTTTCACCTTAGTGGATAAGTTATAGGGTTAAGGTATGAAAGTCGATTAGAGGGAAAATAAAGTGGGTTTTTGAGGAGTTTATGGGGTTATGCGTAGATAGGAGATTATGATAGGATTAATCTTTTAACATTTTTTTAGAAGGAAAATTTGGTTAGTCCAAATAAAATCGGTATAATTGCATCGTCCAATAGGACAAATGAAACTATTATTAATAAACAATTAAGGATTATGGAAAAAAGCTATTTCAAGATTGATTATTGCAATCACATCCTCAAAGTCGGCAAGGCTTGGGAATTGAATACAAATGACACAATAACAGAGATAAGGAGAAGTTATACCACCAATCATCCTCCCTTTGGTATTGACGTCGAGTTTAGCATCAATGAGAGTATGTCAATGGACACGATTAAGAGTTTCGAGGTATTCCATATTGTTGCTAATAATATTGCTCTTGTCAAGTTTGGATTTGATGAGAAGGAGAACAAGTATTATCGTTATTTCCGTTTTGGGGAGTATGGTATGTGTGCCATTTATGTCACTTTTGACAAGGAATTTAAGGAGATTAGTGACATCAAATTGGCTTTTTGGGAGGATATGGACAACTACTACAATGATGATGAGCCTACAAGCCAATACGGCAAGGAATGTATCGTTTCATTGAAGCCCTACTATATGGATAGGGTCAACACCAATGAGACCCATTATGAGCTATTGTGGACTGTGACTGAAAGCGGCTTTTCCTCTCCACTTGAAAGCAAGAAGGGAGTTGGCAGTATGGAGTTTGGCACTCTCTATGACGCTGCATTAGCGTTCTGCGAGGAACTATCCACAACCACAAAGGAAATGGTCAAGAACATGATACCCTATCCCTCTGAAAAGGAACTTAGAACCAATGCCATCAGTTTGCAACTTATTCAAGTTGAAGGAGAAGATGTGAAGGTCATTAAGACAAGTGATGATTATTGGGTTGAAGGATGATGTGTTAAAGTTTTGTTAAAACCAATGTAAAATTTGGTTAGTCCAAATAAAATTGGTATTATTGCATTGTCATTAGGACAAATAGAAGTTAAACAATTAAAAATAAGGAGATTATGGAAAAAATAAAGAACAAGGTTCATTCAATAGCTTATAAGTTATTGATGGAGAGAAAAGACAGCATAACTGCCTACATTGCACAACAGAAGATTGACAAGGCTGCCATCAATGATAATTGGGGTAGTGATGAAGCGAATAATCTTATGAGAGACGTTTTCGAGCGCAAGGCAGCTATCAAGGAATGTACCAAAGAGATTAAAGCTCATAAGGATTTCTTAAAGAAATGCTCGTCCCATACAGACGGATTGGAGACATCACCTTACTTTAAGAGCCTTATGGGTTATGCCAATGCCATAGGCGAGGGCTATTAACAAACAAAAACATTAAAGAGATTATGAGCAAGACAATTAGAAATCATGAGCATTCAGTTGCCACAAAAGAGTGGAATATGCTTAGATTGAAGATGGAGAATATCCGTTTGAAACTAAATTCAGCAAGGGTTCGACTATTGATGGCAAAGCGTATGCGCACACTTGACATTAAAGAAGCTGTAGATGCAAGCAAAATACTTTATGATGATTGTATTAACGACATCGCCAAATTCAAGAAGTACTTACAATCACTTGACAAGAAGGTGAGAAGGGCTAAGAAGCGTATGCGTGCGGCTGCAAATTACCAAGGCTAAATAGTTTTGAAAAAATTTTACAAAAATACACTTAACAATTAAGCAAGTTATGGTTAAGACAATTATGGTTAACGGAAGGGAATACTACCCTTACCAACTCACAAATAAAGCTATTTTGGAACTCATCGAGAATGAGAAATACATCAACGAGGAACAGAGAAGTGCGTTGAATGAGGTTATCTTCAATCGCTTTAAGGAAAATTTATGCCCCAAGTGTGGAGAGACCGAGGATGATGTGTTCGTGCGTTATTTCAGCGATTTCGTCAACGGCAAGTGCATCAGTAGGGTAAAGGTTGCCAAGGGTATGGCAAACGACCACCGCTACTTGCAGCAAGAAATGTTCAAGATTTTCATTGAATATACCAAGGTGCTTTCAGAGAACTACCATAAGGGCTTCTATGACCCAAGGAACGAATACGCTTGCAAGTGCGCTAGCAAGATTGTAAAGTGTCTTGAAGAGGAGAAACTAATTTAAGGCTCTCTAACGGACTTTCAAGGGTTGGGGTTTATATTTCCCCACCCTCATGGAAAAAGTCGTTTAGAATGAAAGCAAATAGCCTTAAATCGAATATTTCAGCATAAGAAGTGAAGGAGATTGAAGATTATGAGAAAAGAATTTAGAATTAAGATAGACCCAAGTGTCAACATCTGTGGGTTGGAGAAGGAGACAAGGGACATCGTGTTGAAGAACTTTAAGAACCATGACCCCAACAAGTTGTATTCTTCCAATCGTTTTGCCTTTGGGTTGTTTGAACTCATTGGGGTTGGTGACAAGTGTACGCTATTGAAGGGCACAAGTGTCATTAAAAGCGATGTGACTTACTTGGTGTATAGTGTCGAGTACAATCGTGTGTGCCTTGCGTTGAAGGTATATGATAAGCATAAACATGAGATTAGGCTTGAAGGTGATTGTGTTATGCTTGCCATTGACTACGAGCAAGGGGATGAGACATTGGGGTATTATCATTTCTTGGAAGGGTGGGTTAAGCGTCTTGATGATGTCAAGCCTTATGTGAAGGACATTGATTGCAATGAGTGGCTTTCATGCAGCTTCTCACCGAGCAGTGGGAGAGTTTACATAACAAGCTATATCCCACCAAGGAACTTAATGACAGAGGGTGAAAGGCACAAGAGTGCTGAAGTTTACTTTACAATGGTATCGTAAAAGGGTACTCTGTTGGAAATATTCGATTTAAGGGTATTTCCCTTGCTTCTGACGGACTTTCTCTGTTAAGGTGGGTAGTTGTTAGGGTTGAGGGAAAATAAAGCCTTAGAATGAAAATAAAGAGTTTTTTGTTAAAAAGATTAAAAAAGTTTGGTTAATCCAAATAAATTTAGTACTATTGCATTGAAATAAAAAACAGAAGTTTAACAATTAAAAGCTTAGGAGATTTAAGTTATGGCACACGAGATTGAGATTAAGGCAGGAGTTGCGAGTTTCGCTGAGAACGGAAGAAACGAGCGTGCATGGCACAAGTTGGGTCAAGTCGTTGACGGAAGGATGAAGGTTGCGGAGGCATTGAAGCTCTGTCATGCCGATTACAACGTGAAGTTGCAGCCGATTGCGGCATTGAACGATGAGATACTCACTGCAATCCACAATGGCGAGATGATTGAAGCGGACAGACTGCTCTCGCTCATCATTGGGGACACTAGGGCGACTATGCGCATGGACACATCAAAGCCGCTTGGTATTGTGAGTGACAGCTATGGCATTGTGCAGAACGAAGACGCTTTCAAGTTCGTTGACCTTTTCTGCACTGGGAAGTTTGACGATACGGAGAAGGAGCCAGTGATTGAGACGTGTGGTGTTCTCGGCAAGGGTGAGCGTGTTTTCATCACTGCCAAGCTTCCCAAGCAGATTTGCCTTGATGCAAAGAGGGAAGACCTCATTGAGCTGTATGTGGTCTTTACGACCTCCCATGACGGCAGTGGTGCTGTAAAGTGCATGGTGACACCGATTAGGGTTGTCTGCAACAACACCCTCAACATGGCTATGGGCAACAACATTGGAAGGATGAGTTTCCGCCATTCGGCTCATGTCATGACGAGACTTGACTTGTTGAAGGAAGAGAATGCCAAGTTTGCCTATGACGCTCTCGGCATGGCTGCGGTTTATACCAATGCGTTGAAGGAGAACTTTGACCACCTCCGCAACATTAGGGTCTCGGAGAAGGATTTGGAGAGGATTATTGCCGAAGTGACCCTTGCGGACAAGGCTAAGAAGGTCTATCTTGAAACGAAGAACATTGACCATGAGGATATTCCCACTAGGAGCAAGAACAATTTCTATGCCTTGAAGAAGGCTTGTGAAGAGGGGATTGGTCAGAAGAGACTTGAAAGCGGTAATGGCTTGTGGGCAATCAACGGCATAACGACCTACTTTCAGAACACCATCGGCTACAAGTCCGATGAGGTCAAGCTTGACAGCGTTCTTGGAGGTAACGTGTATTCCAAGGTCAACAAGGCTCACGAAATGATTTGGAGTTTGGCTGTATAGGATAACGACAACGCAAACACGATTTTCTTGGGGTTGGAATGGTAATGGTTGCTGTTCCAACCCCTTCATGCGTATGCGTGCGTGTGCGTATGTACGCGCG
>NFZC01004469.1_pt1 | contig 21299 bp, 25 predicted proteins | sample 1095391 | NCBI WGS metagenome assembly NFZC01 (sample SAMN03609890, study PRJNA323583) | gut metagenome | isolation source: feces | host: Rattus norvegicus | place: Denmark: Riget | collected 2013
AAGAAGAGACAAAAGAAGAGCCTGAGCAATCTAAAGAAGAAGTAGAAGAACCCGAGGAAACTCCGCCAGAAGAAGATGTAGAAGCTATCAAACGTGAACTTGAAGAGCTTAAGGCTATCCAAAAAGAAGAACAAGACCTGAAAGAGTTCGCTACAAAGCGAGACAATTGCGTTAATGAATATAATGAAATGTGTGGACGGTTGGCAAATGCATTACAAGGTGAGTTTGAAAAATATGGTATTGATGTAAATAAATCCCTTGATGATATTGCTAAAGAAGACCCAGCGAAAGCGGAGATTGCAAAAGGTCTTATTGCTCAAGCTCAACGTATTCAAGAGGAACAAAAAGCTAAAGTTAACCAAGAACTTAATACAGCCTTTACCGATATCGTGTTCACGAAAGCAGCACGTATTATGGAAAAATTTAACCTAACAGATGCACAGCAAGGCATAGTTGCAGAAACATTCATTAATATTATGGAAAATTCTGGTATCAGAGACCTAGCAGAAGACCTACAGGCGAAAGTGGAGTTAGCAGTTGCTAAAGCTAAGATGGTAGCACCAGCAGTTGTTAAAGCCGTTGAGGAAACCAAGGAAGCTGTTGAGGCTATTAAAGAAGTAGTCGAAGTCGTTCAACAAGAACCCCCAGTGGAAGAACCTCCTAAACCTCAAGAACCCGTAGTTGAACCAGTAGCAGTTGATGATTTTGCTGAGGGAGTTGTAGAAAGAAAAGATACTACGCCAGCGGCGGCTCTAGACGAAAGTAATGTGCTACAGAAATTGGCATCACTTCCACATAAAGAACGCGTAGCCTTCTATAAAGAAAACTTCGACTTAATTACCAGAGCTTCTATGAAGGCTGCTAGAGAACACGAACAAAGATTGCGCAACGGAGAGACTAGATAATATGGCAAACATATTTAAGAAGATAATTAATATTCCTAAGGCAATATTTAGGGCGGGTAAGGCCGAGGTTGATGAAGTTAAAGGCTTCGTCTTAACCAACCAGGACACTAAACGAGGCCAAAGAGTTGCATTCGTAGTACTGGCAGCTTTGAGAGCCTATGGTATTCCTGTAGATGCAGAGATGTCTAAAATTGTAGAAAAGGCTAGCGCCTATGTAATTAAAGATATAGTCGAAGGCTTACACGAAAAAGATAATTTAATTATATCAAGGGTAATTAAAGAGTTAAAATCAATATAGCTTAAAACCTATATGGATTTTTATAGAGGGTTAATTCCTCCCTCATTCTTATGGCAGTATCGAAAGTAATTCGGGTATATTGGTAAGAATAAAAGGTACAAATCGAGGCTCTGTGTATAAACCTCAAATGACGTTTAGATTATTTATATACTTTTAAAATGAGAGGTAAAAAATATGGCTTTTAATCCAGATGACAACAGTTTTGGTATACAACTAGCAACAAAAATGCAGTTAATACTAGACCAACCGATGTCAGATATGATGACAGGTTTAACTAACCAAGATTACGAAGGCGAATTTTTCAAGATTGGTGATACTGTTCAGATTGTAAAACCTGATATCAACTCTGTTAATGTGTCTGTAGGTCAATTGATTACTCCAGACGGAGAGAGAGAAACATTCACTCTTGACGCGGCGGGTCTTTCTAATAACTCTGTAGATGACCCTGCAAATAGAACTTCTGGTGTAAACGATGCTAGATTACAGATTAGAGATTTGACATTCGCTAAGAATGAATTAAAAATCGACCGTGTTTCTAAGTACGCATTCGCAGTATCTGATTTTACTGATGCAATGGGTAAATGGAATTACGAAAGCGGTGGCCTTGACTTGGCAGCTTACAGATTGAGAAAAGCTCACAACGCTGAAATTGCAACAACTGCGGCGTCTAGTGCAGAGGTAGCAGCTTCTCAAGCAGCTGATGGACTTGATGCTCTTCTTGGTACTGTAGCAGCTCCTGTAGCTATTAATAACGCTGATGACCTTTATGAAAACGTTATCTTGCCGATGTTTGCAAGATTATATGATAAAGGTGCAGTAACTGCAGACGGTCAAATTCCATTCGGTTCTAACCCTGTAGAAGGCAAATCTACATACGGTAAAATTTATATGAGCACTAAACTCTATACTCTATTATTGAAATCTAAATATTTCACTGATAGAAGTACAGAAGGTGCTGATGAAAAAGTTAAAACCGGTAAAGTTAAAACTATTACTGGCTTAGACGTAGCTATCGAACCCGCTCTTGTAGCTGGTGCGGCAGACGATGTGGCTGTTAAAGCTGGCAAGAAAATTCACATTGATGGATTGGCTGCTGGAACTCACGTAATCGTAGCAGGTACTAAAAATGCTATTACCAGAGCAGGTAAAGTATTGCCTCCTACATCATTCAAATCTCATACAAGATTTGCAACTGAATACCACGGATGTGAATTGTATGGACAAAAAGTATTTGAACCAGACGCTTTGGCAGTAGCTTATATAACTATCGCATAATTGCGAGTGTAATATTCACTAGGGGGTTGGGATACCCCTCCCCCTTTTTCTTTAAACTAACAACTTTATGGAAGGATTTTTATATATGGCATCTTTAATAAATGTCTTAGACTTATACAACGATATAGCAACAAAAACAGGTTTCCCTTTATATAGCTCACCTACAGATACCCCAGATATCACTAGATTTTTATTAGAGATGATTTCTCAAGGCTTACATAACGTAATAGAAAATTTATATATGAATACTAATACGTTAGAACGCACTGATACATTTAATACAAAAGAAGGCCAGCAAGAATATAGCGTCGAAGGTATAGTCAGATTTGTAGAACTACTTAAACCTAATGGCGAAGTTAAGCGCATCCCTTATAATGATTATGTTAATCCTTTACAAACAACCCCTGTGCATAATCCAAAGGGAGAGCCTAACTGCTACACCATCAAGAATGGTTATATGAAATTATACCCAGTTCCTGACAAAGAATATAAAATTAAAGTAGTTCTCTCTTCTGATGATTTAGTATTATCTAATGATGATACTTATAAAAAGTCAGTAACCAATATTGACGACCAGATTATAGGCTCTGTTGATTTTGCCAACGTAATAGTACTCAGAGCAACTGCATTAATATTTATTAGATGTAATAATATTCTTTCTGAGACTTATGCACAACTAGCCAATTCAGCTTTGAAATCATATATTGAAAAAGACTATGGCAGTAATGAAGCTCAACGTGGATTTAGAAGACAAGCGGGGCATTACAACCCTCGCAGAGGATTATTAGGATAATTATTATATGGCGGACGAAAAGAAAAAAATAAATGGTACGGCCAAGAATAATGGCTCTTATATATTCTCCGATTTTTCAAAAGGATTATATCTTATCGACACACCAAGAATGTTAGGAGAGCAACTATCTTCTCTAGCCCTTACGGGAGGTCGTAACGTGTGGAGTGAAAAAGGAGCATTAGTTTCACAACACGGTTATATAGAAAAAGCTTCTATCGACCCATCTAAAACAATAGTGGCTAATACGAAAGCACAATCAGGAGTTAATACATTTTTCTTAGTTACTTTAGACGGTGAAGTATATCTGTATACTTCCAATCAAGGCTTAAAAAAATATAAAACTACTTTACAGCAAATAGCTTCGCCCGTAGTTACAAGTAGAAATAAAGACCTTATTTTATATAGTGCAGGAAGTAGCTATTTATTCGGAGCGTATTATAATGAAAGTAATAACGTAGATATTGCTACAGGAGTTACTCTTCAAAACTTTACGTCTTATTATCAAGCTACTATTTCTGCCGAATATATTGACTATTTTTGGAATGACAAAGAAATTTGTATTGATGGTAAGTATTCATTCACTGTCATCTCAGTAGTTAAAAACACAGGAGAAAATACTATTACTGTCAGACTTGTAAACAATGAAACCGACCCTATAGATTTAGAAAATACTTCTACAATTGGAGAAAAAACATTACTACCAATTGATTTAATATATAAGCCAGAGAATGAAGAACCTAGCGTAGAGGGCCAAGAGCCTCCTCTGCCTAAGCCCGATGTTACATTAGTTCCACAGCTAATGGCAGTATCAAACAATAGATTATTTATTGTACATATAACTGGAGACGTTTATTATTCTAGGGTTGGTGTACTAAATAATTTCAATGAAGCAGAAGGCGCTGGATATTTTGGAGGTTTTTATCAAGATACTTCTAGAATATTGTCTATTGAGGAATTTCTTGAAGGAACTTTAATATCTAAGGAAAATGGCATATATTTCCTGACTATTGGAAATCAATTAACTATTAAAAAGATTTCGCAAGTAGGACAGAAGTATGCATCAGACCACGTTATTGTTGGAGAGAAAGTATATGCTTTTGATACTAATAGTGGTGCAATAGTAAATGCCGTTTCAGTAAATGTGTTTGGTGCAATGGTTTCTGGTAAACCAGTTATTACTAGCGAATTCTTAGACGCTGAGAATAGTGGCATTAACTCAACTCGTAGATTTTTAACTTATAATGCAGAGAATGAAGTGTTCATTTTATATTATGGTGAAAGCCTTAATAAAGGGATTGTGTTAACTTCTCTTGGCACATTGTTTCCTAGGGAGTTGGACAAAGACATTGAAACATTTATAGGGTTTAACCAAGGTGTAGTATTTATTACATCGGACAATAAAGTTATTCAAGATTTTAAAAAAGGGTCTGTAATTCCTACCCTATCTTGCATCGCGGTATTTGAACCCATCGGCTTAAGAGACAATAGATTAATCTGCGCATCAATATTGGAATTAACTGAATTAAACGAAATTGAATATAGAGTATCCACAGAAAACGCAGGGACTTCATTCCAAAAGATAGTACCTTCATTCAATGTTATAGAAGGTCAAGAGTTTCTTCCTCCGTTGTTATATTCAGATGATACGGTAAAGTTGCCAAGTTATGAATTAACTTCAAAATGGGCAGAGAAGTCAAGTAACGTTACAAGGGTATACGCGCCTATGAGTGGAAGAAATGGGATATCTATCACTGTAGAATTCCCAGCCAATACTGCTTTTTGTCTATCTGCATTAAGACTACCAGACTTTTCACAAGGAAACTAAAAGATATGCTTAAGTATAGAATATTAGATAAAGAAGACATTCTTAATAAACGTAGTGACTTATTTAGATGCTATGAAGATAATAGCCTAATTTTAGACTGTCAGTCAACTATTTCTATTGATAACGAAAATAAATTAGCCAACTTTATTATTCCATTTACTGAGGCAGAGGATAGTGTAGTAGTCGGCATTATGGATAATAAAGAGCAATTCTTATTCGGCATCGTAATTTTTGACAATATTCGAATTGCAGATACAAGTTGCGCCGAAGTCCACATTGCTATTAGTAGAGAAATATGGGGTAAACTTTGCAGAAATGTATTTACTGAAATGCTGAGGTGTTGCAATATTGACATCTTATATTGTCAAATTCCAAAGATAGCTGTAAGGGCTATAGGGATGTGTAAAAGGCTTGGTTTCAAAAAAACAGGATATATCCCAATGGCCTTGCCATATACTAATTCAAAGGGCGAGTGTAAGATGTACGATATTAATTTCTACACATACCAGAGAGGGATTTAGTCAAATGCCAAGATTTAAAAGAAAGAAGATAACAGTTGACCAAGCTGGTAGGAAGCACGGATTTCGCTCTGGCTTAGAAGAAAAAATTATAGAACAATTGAAAGATGCTGGTTTAGAGCCTAATTATGAAGGGACTAAATTTGACTATATCATTCCTGAAAGCAAACATATTTATACCCCAGACTTCCCTGTTTGCGAAAAAATAGTTATAGAGACTAAGGGTAGATGGGTTTTAGAAGATAGGCAAAAGATGCTACTTCTCATGGAACAACATCCAGAAATCGAATTTAGAATGGTGTTCTATAATGCTAATCAAAAAATCAAAAAGGGCAGTAAAACATCATACGCAGATTGGTGTGATAAACATAATATTAAATGGGCTAATAAACAAATACCCGAAGATTGGCTATTGGAAATCTTTGATGAATTAGCCAAGGAAGAATATAATAAAAATAATAAGTAACGATATGTAACAATTTTACTTTAGTTAATTGAAATAGATACTATCTAGAGTTATAATGATATTATAATAATGTAAATATAAGGATATATTGTAATGGCAAAACAACCTAAGATATCACAAACAGACTACACTAGAGGTGGTAGAGATATATCAAATACTGCTATACCTCTTTATCAACAGAATTTAACACAGCTGGGTGATTACGTTTCTAATGTTCAGAATAGATTAGACCCTTACTTAGAAAATTATATTAATTTAGGTCAGGCGGCTTCTCAATCTGATTTTCTTAGAAATTATCAAAGAGCTATGGGTCAAGCTACTGCTGGTAATTATGCAGCTACAACTGGCGGCTATAGTTCATTAAACCAACAAGGATACGATGACCAGCAAAGATATTATAACGATTTAGCAGCTAGAATGTATTCACAAGGATTAGGGCAAGCTGCTGAATTAGCAAACCAAGAGTGGAACATATTAGCCAATACACCTGCTGTATACAATCAAGCATACCAATTAGGAAAGTCGTATTCCGATGTTCAGCAATATAACGATATGGCAGACCAGATAAATAAAAATTGGTGGAGTCCAGCTCTTGAGACTGTAGGACAGATAGGCGGAGCAGTCGCTGGTGGTATGGTTGGAGGGCCTGCTGGCGCAGCGCTAGGTAGTCAGTTGGGTGGTGGAATTTTAGGCGCTACGGGGCGAGCATTTACTATAGACCCATCAGCTTTAAGGGCAGTTGGAGGGGCAACACCTACGGAAACAGAACAACGACAAGGCATATATGCTAATGCTGCTAATACTAGAAATATAACTCAAGGTTTAACAGGATTATTTAATAACTATGATTGGTTAAATAAAACTAAAGGTAGCAATGTTAAGAATACTATAAATGGTACTTCTAGGCAAGACTACTATGGATATATGGGTTTATAATAAAGGAATATAAATAATGGGAATTCAGAAAGATATATTAAAAGCTACGCAGTTAATTTATGATTTAAAGAATAAATATCCACAGCAACCAGTAGAAGAATTGGTAGAAATAGTTAGGAATTCCTATCCTAATCTCAGTAAGGCTGTAGATAGATTAACCGAGCAAGCTAAGTCGGGTTTGAGCGCCGCTAAAAAGGAAGCCGAGGATGCAGCTAAAAAAGCTACAGAAAATATAAAAGAATTAGCTAAGAATACAACTAAGACTGCATCTAAGGGAAAAAGCTTAGTAACTAAGGCATCTCCGTGGTTGAGAGCTGGTATTATAGGTACAGCTATAGACGAACAACTCAAAAGCAGAACTGCTACAAATGCAGAAGAACAAGCAGCCTATAATGAGTGGGTAAAAAATAAAGAAATAGAAAAAGGTATTAGATATCCTAATCTACAACAAGAGCTAGGTCACGAATATGTCTATGGGGCTTCTGGCAAAAAGTATCATATACTAGGAGACAGAGCTTATGACTTCGCCACTGGTAAGCCAGTAATTGTAGGCGAAATGCTTGATGATATTACTAAAAAATATCAAAGTGTACCTAGTACTGACAATAAAGATGAAGGACAAATTAAAATGAGTGACCCTAAAGACTTCCCATTTAAAACAAATGTACCTGTGCAGAATAATGTAAGTAACTTACCACAAATTCCGAGAATACAGGATATGAACCCTAATCCGCCTATTTATGATTACAATAATGGCGCAACACTCCCTCCAGTTCAGATGGCTGACGGTTCTGCACCAGTACAATCTGTTATGAATAATAATAATATGGCTGGTACATCCACTGGAGCGGCTGCCAGCGCAGCCCCTCAGCAATTCCAGTATCAACCATATACCCCTACTGGAAATTATGAGATATCTCCAGGATTGTTGCAGCAGTATGTAAATGCCGTAGGGGCAAATGAACAAAATCAGGTAAGTACTCCAGAACTGAAGCAATTAATACAGGATAGATATCAGGCCGTACAGCAAGATTTAGCACAAGACCCTAGATATCAGGGTAATATAATACCTTCTCAAGGATATTATGTCGACCCTCAGAGGTATCAACAATTGGCAGCTATGGATAGAGCTGGAAATGCTATAAACCAAGTTTATGGATTAGGCAATACTAGCAATCTGGCTGACCAGTATACTAATGAACAAAAGCGCTTATATGAAATTCAAATGGCTAATCAAGCTGGTGTCCCTTATGAAGATTATAAAGCCGCAATGCTTAACAGACAGAAGCAACAGATACTTGCAAGGCAGAAAGAAATTACAGACTTATTGACTTTACAAGCACAGCAAACAACTGATATGAAAGAAAGATTAAATCTAATATCAGAAATATATAAAGTCAATCAGCAGGCACAACAAGCTATAGACGTAGCCAACGCTAATGCTTATGGAGACGTTCAGAAACAACACTTGACAAATATCGGAAATGTGAATGTTGCTAATATAACTCAACAAGGCAATCTGCAAAAACAAGAACTTGCTAACAGAGGCTCAGCGGATGTAGCAAACATAAATGCCCAAGGCGATATTATGAAGCAGAGAGAAATGTTTAATGACCCTACATACCAGCTCAAAGGTGCTGGAACATTCTATAGTGGAATGGGTTACCTTCCCCCTACAATGCAAGCGGGCGCTATACAAAATTTATCACCAAACCAGCAACAGACTATGTTTGGAGCTCAGTTCACTCCACAGCAAATGCAACAAATGTTTGGCCTAAATAATCCTCCACAACAAACTACAGACCAATCTAATTTTAATAGATTTATGAGCAAGATAAGAGGCATTCAAGCGAATGAGCAATAACGTTCCATTAAACCAATTAATATTACCCGTAAATTATTCAGACCAAAATACTGATGCCTTATATCAACAGATAATGGCTAAGCCTAGGGCTACGTTTAACTACGTTCCTCCAACTCAAACCGTTCCAGAACCATCTACAGATGGAACTGGTAGATATGAACAGATAATGGCTGGGAGGGAAATGACCCCAGCGGTTTCCGAAATGCAGGTTAGAGATGGTAATATTTTGAGAAATGCTTTAAGAGAAGGGCGCGAAATTGGCACAGGCTTGACTTATATCTGGACGCACGCTCCAGAGTTATTAGGCGAAGGAGTTGCTAACGTAAGAGATTTTTACGCTGGACACACCCCCGTAGAAAATGTATTAAGAACTGTACGCCAAGGTTTAAAAATTCCAGAGGCTTTAGTTAATGTAGTAGCATCTCCTTATAACTTTAATACAGCAGATATAGGTGAACGTAGTTTAAGAGATATTATCGGAGGGGCTGTAGAAGGTGCGGTACATAATCCTATATCTACCTTTACGGATGCTTTATCCTTAGGAGCGGCTGGCGCGGCGGTTAGAGGGTTAAAAAACGTTCCACAACTTGGTAGGCTAGCCAAAGGTATGGAAGTAGAAAAAGCTTTAGCTTCTGAGGGTATTAAAGTAACTAGAGATATCAATAAGCTTGATGATACTTTAAAAAGTGTAAATAAGCTCGCAAAAGATAATAATGTTAACCTTTCAAGAGTTATAGAAGCCGCTGAAACAGGGGCAGAATTAGGCAAGAATGAAAAGGTAGTACTAAAAGAACTTAAAAAGTTCTCTCAAGAATATGATAACTTTGCTTCCAAATATGCTACTACGGAAGTAGTGGGCGCAGAAGAAACAGCTATTGTGCAGAAGATATTAAGGGATAGACTAAAGATAAATCCCCAAATGACTTACGAACAAGTAAGAAGAGAAGTCATTCCTATCCTTCAAAGCGGAGAGAAAATTACAGACCTTGCCAAAGAAGGCAATACTGTTGCACGGGAAGTTGCAGGGGCTAAGGCTTTATACGATAAAGGACGGATATTTCCTGTCACTCACGCGTTAGCTAATGTGGAAAAAACTACATCTACAATAACCTCTGGCATATCTGGGTTAGCAGACGCTGAGCGCGCTGGAAGATTTGCCAATAGGCTGTGGGGTACTTCTAGTTATGAAGATATAGCAAAGGAGTTAAGTAAGCCTGAAAATTTTTTGAAGGATTTAACTGATAAATATTTAGATAAACAAGTTTCTACGTCTATTCTCGAAGGTGCTTTTGGTACACCTACAGAAGGAGCTAAAAATCTAAGATACTTAGATAGGGGATTATTAGAAGAAGGCAGAACTCAAGAAGCTTTAAAAGGAATGAGAAAAGAAAGGCTACTTGATACTGATATAGTATTAGATGCGGATATAGCTAAGGAATTAGAAAAACAAGTAGGCAGAACAGGTTCAGCATATTCTAATATTGCAAACGAAATTTATCAAACGGGTAAATCTGCAATGTTAGCGCAAGGTACATACTTAGGAGCTAACGCTATTACCGGCGCAGCTCAGGCTATAACGAACTCTGGTGCTTTTATCCTTAACGATATTATAGATGCTGTGCGTTCGCAAGGCAGGCTAACTAAAGAAGTTGGGGTGTTTAGAAGAGGAGGAAGACCAAACTTTTCGCGAGTTCCAGTTCTAAGACTAATACAACGAACTAACTACTATACAGGCGGAAAAATTCTAACTGGTGCAGATAGATGGATGCAAAATAAGTTTGCAGAAATTGCGGCTCACGCAGAGCTTAGAAAGGCAGGTATTCCTTATGCACAGAGAGTTGAAGCTTTAACCAATGCTGATAAAGTAGACTTAGGTCAGTTAATCGTTGATATGAAGAGGGCCGCACTAATTAACTCATCTAATACAGGCCTAGTGTCAAAAGGACTAGCAGAAACATTAAGTGCGGTTAATCCTTTCTATAGATGGAATATTACTGCAACGCAGGCTACCGCTAGAATGCTAGAAAAAAGTCCATTGCTATCAAATGTAGTGTTATTGGATATATTGTCGAATATAGGTTTTGATAGAGAAATGCAAAATAGATTAAATCTAGGCGTAACTCTGGACAAGCCGTATGTATCATTTAAAATGGATAAGAACGGAAATATGCGACAAATGAATGCAGAATTTGTTCCTATTACTACATCAATAAAAACCTTTGACATCCCAGAGAACACTTTTAGTACAACCGTGCCAATTATAGGAACAATTATAAATTCAGCTCAAGGAATTGATAAATACGGAAGACCAATGAAACGAGCTGTAAGCGCAGATGGGGTTATAACTCAAACTGTCGGAACTAAACGTATGCAATACGACCCTCGCACAGGAAGATTAGAGACCATAGGCGGTCAGGCTGACGAAGTTTTAAACAATGCAATTAAGACTTTAGTCGGAGCTCCAAACTTATATAATAGAACTATTGGCCCGTTATTATCCCCTGCGCTTGGGGAAGGTGGGCAATTCTATCAACCTTACGACCAGAGCTTATTTGGCTCTTTCTCCAAGAGTGAGCAAGGTAATAATCCTATAGTTGGTGGTAATGCACTAAGGGGACGTTCTGCTCAAGATGTAATTAATATATTAAGTGGCGTGTATGAAACCCCATACTACAATAGCGAAGATAGGGTTACACCATCTCAGCAGAGAAGGTTCTTTAGGGGATATGGTAGAGACTTGCAACGCAGAGCTTATGAGGAATAAATATGGCAAATGGTAAAGAAATAGAGCCATTCGAATTACCAAGATTAGACTGGTATGACGAAGAAGGTAGGATAAATAAAACAGCTTTAATTCAGAATTTTAACGCTATAGAAGCTAAGTTAAATGAACTCTCTGGAGTTTCTGCAATAGGTATAGTTACTCCTGACTGGAACTCTATAATAATACCTGATACTACATTAGAAAGTTCTGACGAAAGTGTCGTAAATCTAAAATCATTTATAGATATTATGAATTTAAAGAACTTTCCTTTAACTATCCAATTTAACGGAACTAGGCTCATCTTATTATCTTATTATAATGACAGCTATAAATTAGTTAATATACGAGATGTTAAACTGACAGGCCTAGGGGAAGATGGTAAAGACTGGATATATTTAAACCCTACTACAGAGGAAGTTTTTATTTCTGATAGTACTGCTGATGATAATAATAATATAATTATTGGCAAATATTTTGAGGGTATGGTCTTACATCCAGAAGGAATACAAATTAACGATATCAATATCTTAGAGCCTTTGGCCAATATGACAGAAAGAACTAAAACTGTAAATAGTGTCACTACTAACGGAAATATAATCAGACACGAAATAAACGGCCGATTGCTTGGATATACAAGACGACACGACCATACGACCTCTTTTCGCGCAGTATTTAGAGACCAAGGATATTAATAAATTATGACTTTCGATTTTTTTAATACATCTAATTTAGCATTCGGGAAAAAGCTTACTCAAGCCTTCCAAACTTTAAATGACTTAGCTGACAATTCAGAAATGGCTGTAGATAATGCTATTCAGAATTTAGAATATTATAAACAATATGGAGAGCTGAACTATCAAGCTCCCGTGCCAGTTAATCTTGCTTCCCCTGTAAGAGTTAACGAGATATTTGCAGTTATTGACGGCTATAAAGTATTCAAACAACTTCAATATAAAAACGAATTATTGTCGGTAGAATACATATATTTTACACAGCCAAACTCGAAAATTACATTAGCTTCTGGGTCAACTACTTTAAAAGAAGGTTACGCATTTATAACCCCGAGCATTTCAAATTCTAACATACAGAGAGCTATAAGGTTTTCAGAAGAAAATGACCCGAAAGGCGCGGAAGAATTACTATTTCAATTCCGTATCGATAACAATGGTAAAATAAATTTCTCAGGTGATTTACAATCATCTATCGGCTTTTATTCTTACGATGCTACCCAGTATAGAGAACTAGTAAAAGGTGATACCATTACTTTACCATATACTGCTACGGATTATGAATGTATATGCGTAGTCGGTACTGATTTGAATATTGAAGCTTCTAAGGATGGTACAATATCACTGTCAGGAAGAGCTACAAGTAACGTAGGCCACGAATATGATTATAATACTTACACGATAGTATACTTAAAGCCCAAACAAAGACTAACAGGCGTTTATTCAAAAGCATTTAAGGTAAATTATAGTTATTAAGGAGCAAATTAAATGGTAAGAAATTTTAGAGGTCAAGTTAAAATATCTGATGTTCAAGAAGAATTTGATAATCTAACCAATCATATTAATAATATAATTTCAGTATATAATAATGCAGTAAGTGCAGAAGGAGATATTGACTATACTAAAGCTTCTCCATCTATTGCCCCTGTTGGTTACACTTTAACTATAGGTGCATTAAAAAAGATTTTAAATGCTTATAACGGTGCATTATTAGGGTCTCAAGTTTATAGGAGTGCTGGAGATTTATATCAAGTAACTGATGGGTTGTATATAACAAAAGATAAAATTTATAGATTAAAACACGGATTACTCCAAGGTTCTGGAGATATTTTATATTATGATTTAACTAATGAAGCTTATACCTTCGGAGATAAATTTATTGCAAGCGGAGAAGGAAGCATCACTACGGTGACTAAGCCATTCTCACTTCCCCCTATGACAAGTAACACTTCTTATGGGCAAATAACTGGAGGCTTGCAAAATACTGGCGATGCTCTATTCGGCACAACTAGAAAAGGAATGTACGCTATATTGAATGGAGAGATGGCCTCTATAGGGCCTATGGTTCAATCGCATACAGATGACGGTTTAACCTATAATCTGTTTAATTGGACTTTTCAAGAACCATTAGAATTAACAGATATTCATTTAGAATGGCAAAATCAAGGCGTAAATACGATAAAAATTTATGCGCTTAATGGGGATTTACTAGCCACTCAAACAAGTTCTGCATCTGTAGCTTGGAGAGATATAAATTCCTCTATTGCAAATGATAAACAATACAATGGAATTAAAATACAAGTAGAAGTTCCCGACCAAAGCGGATTTGTTACACTTGGGTTAGGTAACCTTCAAATCTCAGCGAAATCTACCCAAACAATCGAAATACCCGCAGGCGAAGAGCAACCAGTAGATAAGAATAATCTTATTAAGATTGCAGATTTAAACACAAATAGAATTTCTCCTTTGGTAAATACTCCAAATTTTGTGGCTGAAAATATTCCTAATTTTAAACTAGGTTCTAAAAGCGTTTTAGTAAATCACGGAGATAAATCTGTTAGCACTTTAGACAATAGTAAAAAGGGCCAGTTTATTGGAGTTTTCAGAGAGCCATCTGATGGTAAAAGCTTAAACGTTGATTTTTTAGGAGAGCGAGTTATTCACGCTTACAGAAGAGAATATAATAATGCCGCATACTTTGCCCCTCTAAATAGACTTTTTTTACCCAAAGGAATAGCCAACCCTTATTCAGGACAGCAATGGCAAGTATGTTTAGATTATACTGTCCAACGGCAAGAATTTAAACAAACATAAATTAATGTAACAATTTTGACACACATATATTGACAAAAAGCTGTGTATAATTTATAATGAAAATATATAAGGATTTTAACGTATGGCACAATTTATTGATGCAGTTGTTCTAAAAGGCCAAACTAGGCAATTTACTAGTACTATACAAATACGAGATGAACAGAATTTGAATTTTGTTCCGTTTAATTTATTGCCGTATATAGTAAGATTTAGGGTTATGGGTTCGTCTGTAGCTGATGCTGATATTATAATTGAACATATCATAACTCAGGTCTCAGATTTGGAAACTGTAGGACAAATCACTAATGCTGAAGCTGGTGAATTTACATTTACTATAACCGCGGAAGATACTAACATTTTAGGATTGGGTAAAAAGCCAATAATGATTGATATTTTAGACGCTGATACTCAAGAGTTAGTTTACACTCTAACCGAAGGTGGAGCTAGAGGCGAATATAATAAGATATATATAGTACAAGTATAAAAGGAATTAATATGACAGCAGAATTTAATTGGTACTTAAATAAACAAGGCCCTAGAGGACAACAAGGCCCTCAAGGCGAACAGGGCTTTTCTCCTGTTATTACAGTAGAGACAGATACACCAGCGGCTTATATTTTGCGCATCCAAACACAGAATGATACCTTTTTGACTTCGAATTTAAGAGGCACTGTTCAAGATTTAGGCGGGACTTATGTACGTTATAATAGAGAAACTGATACTATGTATGCAGGCTCTGCCGATGCGGCGAATACTGAGTTAGCTGGTATAGTGAGGTTAGCTAGTGCTCAGGATATCAGCGAATTAGCTCAAGACGTAGCTGTGACACCAAGCGATGTAAATAATATGGTTGACTCTAGCTCTACTATAGCTGACTTACAAAATCAAATTAACATCAACAAAAATAATATTAATACCATTCAAGGGAATTATGTCACCACTAACACCACGCAAACTATTAGCGGCAATAAGACATTCACTGGGGCTGATTATGAATTTACCCAGCAGAATGGGCGAGCAATATTTAGAGGGCGTGTACAGGCTATTAATATACAAGAGCCATATCACGGTTCTAATTTGATTGACTATGGAGAGCAAGGCCCTACTAGAATAATAACTTTAGGTAGTACTCAAGATAAGGTAGTTATAAGACCTGCTTTAAAAGTTCAGAAATCGGGAACTGAATACGATGTAATATCGAGCAATGATGTAGCCTCTGTAGGTAAAGCAGGTATAGTAAAACCTGATGGAAGTACAATTACTGTGGATGCTGATGGTACTATTCACGGAGCTAGTACTTATGAATTACCCATCGCAAGTAAAACTACTCTTGGTGGGATTAAAGTAGGGGACAACTTAACTATTACAGATGATGGTGTACTTAATGCTACTGGTGGTGGGGAACTTCCTGATAATGTAGTAACTTCTGATAACCTTGCTAGCCAACCAGTAATAGTGCGGCTACAAGAAGCTATAACAGATAGTAATGAGTTAGTAGCTGGAAATGGAATATCAATAGTAGATGATACTACGAATAAGACAACTACTATATCCATAACTACTCAGTTATTAACTATCATTCAAGATTTACAGGCAAGAGTTGCCGCATTAGAAACTGAAATTAATGGAGGTAAAGCTTAATGACAAAGATAATACAACGAAATGATACATCGACAAATTGGGCTACTGCTAATCCTGTCCTAGCAACAGGAGAAGTTGGTTGGGAAAGTGATACTAAGAAGTTTAAGCTTGGTGACGGAGTAACTGCTTGGAATTCTTTAGCCTATGCTAGCTCTGCAGGTGGTAGTAGTACTCCCGAGAATATGGTCACTACCGACACGGAACAAGAAATAACGGGTAGTAAATTATTTTCTAACGGCTTAAAAGTCGGAGGATACGATGGAATATCCGATAATAATGGAGAACCGTTTATTTATGTAGACCCAAGCCATAATGGATGGACTATTGGTAGCCAGAATTCAGGTGGATGGTTTGAAAATGTTCATATAAAACGAGGTTCATCTGGTGACTATGTCAATATAGATAGTGGTAATATTAGTGAATATCTCAGTGGTGCTGCTCCTAGTAATATGGTCACTACCGATACTGAACAAACTATTAGCGGAACTAAAACTTTTGAAACTAACAGCTTTATTTCTGATGTCATAACAGTTAAGGATACTCAGAATACATCCTCTACTAAAATATCACCTGCAAGCATTTCAACTCCAAACTTATATTTACAAAATTCATTAAACGTAAACCAAGGTATAATTAACCTTGGAGACTATACTCAAGCATCTGGTCAGGGTGTTATGGCTCGAGTTAAAAAGGAAGACAGTACAGCGAATATTCCCCTAGTACAACTTATTGGACACGAATATTATCAACAGCTTAGAATAGGTAGTAACGACTTGAAATCAATTACTTTTGGCATTAATCCTGTAGTAGAAAACCCAACTGTTGGAGAAGACCCTTATGATGTATTAAGTACAGCTAATGCTTTCAAGCAAGTCAAACTTACTCAAGCCGAGTATGATGCTCTAGTTACTAAAGATGAAAATACTATGTATATAATTGTAGAATAGGATAGATAAAAATATGGCTAATTCTATTAAAATAGGTGGCAATAGCGCAAGTAAATTTTATGTAGGTTCTACCGAAGTAGATAAGATTTATTTAGGTAGTACTGAAATATATAATAAAGCCACTAATACATCCGATAAATATACCATAAATATCTCCAGCAATGGAAGATTAATTGATATACAAGAAGCATCGCTTCCATTTAGAGTGGTTGAGAATGATATTGTAATATATAAAATAGAAAAAGATACCGACGAGACTATACGCGTAATATACAAACCAGATACAGATAATGCCGTTAGTATCCTAAGTGTTGGACAATCTACTACTATGACAGCTGATGGATATAGATATTCTATCACATATTCTGCCAAAAGGCTTATAGAATATGACGAGAGCCAAATATAATACTAGATAAGGAGGTGAATTAAACTATGCCGTGCAAAGGTAAAAAAGGTAAAAAATAAATTAAATAAAGGAATATAATAATGGTACAATACAATAATAAAATATTAACTAGAACAATAGAAAAGCCAGTTCCTTATAACGTAGTATATACTAAAGCAAATAGTAAACTACCTACTAAAATTACAACAGGAACAGTTTCTGCTAATTGCAAAAGTTTTGTATATTCTACTAATGGATGGACTTATACCGAAGACTTCGTGCAACCAGAACTAACGAGTAATGGGGAATATCCTTATGAAGAGTTTTGTGCATTCGAGTCAAGTAATTTCCAGGGAGAAAACGAAGCTTGGAAAGCAACTCATAAAGAGGGTACGGGTCGTTGGCAATCAAATAATGACCTATCCCTTCCACAATATATGGGGTACTTTTCCAATAGACCAATTAAGGTAGAAAGTATTACAATGAATAATAATGCTTCTCCCGATGGCGATTATAAATATAATCCTTATAACTTTAAATTCCAAGGAAGTATAGACGGTAACGCTTGGGTAGACTTACTGACTGTTACAGACAACCCAAATTATAATAATCAATCTGAGGAGGGATATACTCTAGAAGTCAATAGTACAGAAGGATACTTCTTCCATAGAATATATGTAGAAAGTGTAAGAAATTCTAGACCAGCAATGGTTAGCTATCTAAGATTAAACGGAAAGGTAGGTAATAAATAATATGGGATTTACAAATAACTATTTAACAAAAACCAACTGTGATTTTCCTCAAGTTGGTAACTTGAACACTGTTGATGTTCCATCAGGGGGTGTAGGTTTAAATGGGGGTAAGATTGTTGATACTACTGGAACAGAATATCCAAATGTTTATGGTACGTATGTGTCCTCTTATAGTCCATCGAATAATATACTATTCTTGTCTTCTGATACTACCCCTCCTTCTGTTGATGATTATAATGATAGTATAGGACGTATTGTATCATTTACTATACCTACTTCTGGTTTTGTATCTCGCAATGTTGTCCGTTATCCTGGGAAGACAACCTACACTATGGTATATACTAATGATACGGACGCTCCTGTAACAGTAGCTAAGATTGGGTTAACAAATAGCAACTTTAATTTCTATCATTATGCAACAAAGCCCACTATAATAAATAATAAATTTATATTAATGGCTACAGAATTGCTACCTGAACCTGTAGTAGTGCAGCCAGGAGAAACTGCTTCATTCTCGCTTACTTTAGATTATACAAAATTACTTACAGAAGCTAAAGCTAATTAAGAAAAGAAGGAAAGAAATAACATAACAAATATTCTCGGTCTATATGACCTAAGATAAAAGTTGGATAGACAGGTGGCGACCACTAACCACGTAAAAATAATGGGATAGACACGCATTATATAGAAATTTGAAAGAAGGTGACATCCTATGGAAATTGCAATATTAATTATATCAATCATTAACCTAGCAGGCTTGATAACCGCAGGAATAATTTACTTTAACAAAAACTACGAGATACTACCGAAGGATGTCTACCAAGTCCTCGCTGACACTTATGAGAAAGCCTCTAAAGAAGAACAGGCTAGTCAGGAACTTGCTGGAGGCTGTGGTATTGCGGTCGGCTTCGGGGCTGATTATCTGGAAGATGAAGAAGAAGAATAATAATTACGGAGGAACAATATATCAATGTATACACTATCCATTAAAGATAAAAAATTCACTATACCAAAACAAAATATTAGACTACTAGCAATGGTAAAAGCACAAGGCTTGAATTTATGCCCTGAATTAAATACAGATGAGCAAGCTATAGAGTTCTTAAAATCGTTAGGAGTTGAAGTATTAGATGACAGATAAACAGATAATAATAGACGGAATTGATATAAGTGGATGTGAATATTGCTTAAAAATGACTAAATGTCGTTGCACTATTCAACGAGATGTATATAAATGTCTATGTGAAGAGAACCCTAACTGCTACTACAAACAACTCAAACGCAAAGAGCAGAACCTCACCGAGATAAAAGAGATTGTAAAGAATATGAATAAAGAGTGTTTTTGCAATGATTTCGATTGTGAAAATTGTGATATGAAAAATGGATGTACTTATCAAGGTAAAATAAAAATTCTACAAAAATCAGCGAGGCAGAAAATGCAAGATAGGTTTGAGTTTAGAGTTTAGCTGAAAGACGCAAATAAAATGTATAATGTGCATAGCTTGCACATTGGTACGAATAAAGCAATAATAAGTTCTAGACATGTAAATGTGTCGACTTATATTAACAAAAACAGTATTCTCATGCAAAGTACAGGCTTAAAAGATAAAAACGGTAAGCTGATTTATGAGGGTGATATAGTTAAATTTAAAACTGAATTGTTTGGAAAGCCAAAACAGATAATATGGGATGAATGTCATTATATCTTGAAAAATACATTTATTATTTTATGTGATATGGAAATTAAACAATTTGGATTAGAAGTAATCGGCAACATATATGAAAATAAAGAACTCTTAGATAGCAAGGAAAAATAATATGGCTTACGTAGTTCATTTCTGCAAAAATCCTGAATGTAATAACTGTTGGGTAGATAAAGATATAACTCAAGTCAGTACCTATCCCCCTAAGTGGAAATATTGTAAGAAATGCTGTGCAAAATTAGGAATAGATTTTGATAAGCAAAAACCTTCGGATAAAGATAAGGAATACTCTGAAAATTAAATTAGAAGTACTATTTATTCCTGTTTAAGGCGGGTTAAATAGAAGGCTAAAGTGTTTATACCTAACTTTCTTAAATCGCCTGTTAGAGGGCTTAAAATCGATAAAATACGCCCTCGAGATTGTAAAAATAGGGCTTAAAATATGAGGTCGAAATATGAAATTATACGCACTAAAAGAAATCAATACTGGGTTATATTATGATAGCAATATCAAGGATATAACAGAACTATCACATAAAACCAAAGTGTTCGAGAACAAAGCTGATGCTATATTATTCTGTAACGAAGTTCCTTGTTGCGGCTACTCTTACCCGCATTGGTATACTACTTTGTCAGCTATAGAGCGTATGTATGATAAACCTATAATGGAAATAGATTTGAACTATGACCTTATTAGAGATACTGCATCTTTATTCAAATTCGAAGTTGTACCTATAGCTATTATGGAATGGTAACGGAGATATAATACATGACGTCACAATGGGAAGTACATAAAAAAGCTGTAGATAGAGGCTGGACTAAAAGAGATTATCAAAGAGTTAAAAAGAAACTCAAAGAGCTATGTAAACCGTCTCTTGAATTCGACGATGTATATTGTTTAGCTTATATGCTAGAAGAACCGCTAGACTATAAGTTGTGGTGGTCAGTTCTACGGTGTGTACGTGATGACAATTTTTGCCTCGTAGACAAAGGTACTTATTATATATTAGACTACGTGGACTTTTGATTTGTGCACGTTTTTTGTTCCATACAAGTATAGGATAATAGGCTATGGATTGGAAGATAGTAAAAAATAACGATTTTTACTTCCCGCGCACTGAGCGCTGGGTTATGGATACGTTCAATTTAAAATTGGACGAAGCCACATTTTATACAATGATAATGAACAAAAAATATATAACGTGGACAGTGGATTGGATGGCAAATGTATTAAACAGCTCGCCTAGTACAATCAAGCGAACTTTGAATAAATTTCTTGAGATGGGTATAGTTACTCGCTGTACGGTCAGCCCTGACGGCACTCGTAAGCGCTCCGTATATGTCGCGCTATATGAGGATACTGGAAAAAGGTCTGATGCTTTAATAGAAAATTATCTAAATCTGG
>NFZC01002470.1_pt1 | contig 20544 bp, 34 predicted proteins | sample 1095391 | NCBI WGS metagenome assembly NFZC01 (sample SAMN03609890, study PRJNA323583) | gut metagenome | isolation source: feces | host: Rattus norvegicus | place: Denmark: Riget | collected 2013
GTGGGCTTTTTAAGCCCTGATTTTAACTGCGCTTTTTTCGATGGCTTCCGCGCCTCCAAAACTACCGTTGATATATACGGACCTAATCTCGGATTTGATGATGTCAGCGGTCAAAAAGCGCACATCGTCGCCGAAACTAACATCAACCTCGGACCCTCCAAGGATTACGGGCATTGTGGCACCGTTAACGATGTCGTCGTACATCATGTCGACAAACTCCGCCTCATCGGGCATCGCGTCCCTATATCCATCCATTACCTCATTATCAAAATATCCAAGTTGAGTATCAGACGCCAACGCGATTAGGTCCAGGGTCCCACGGGGGAGGGTATATCTGATGCTCATCCAAGGTAAGTTGACGGTTAGACTGATTGACTTATACGTTGCCATGATATCACGATATATCTATGTAGTATTTATAGGTTTTGTTAAGCACTGTTAACTTTTTAAAAAATCATCCGATGATAGATAGTAGTATAGATATATAAAGTTTTTGATTTTAATAAAAAATAGTTTGGGAAAAAAGTTTAGGACGTGCTTAATCACACTCGAAGGTTATGGGAATTGAGATTTCGCCGAGTCCGTGAATGGTTAGCCTCATGTTAGGATGTGTATCGATACCGATATAGTCCACGCCAAACACATAAACGCCGATAGACGTATCCGTAAGAATCTCGGCGGTTATCGTGTCGTCTACCCCATGCCACAACTCCACTGTAATACCGTTTCCGACGACTGTATATATACCGTCGTCCCCGAATGTCTTATTAGCGTAGGCGTTCAGCATGTCGGTTGCCATCTCCATAGTTAGCGCATTGGATGTCATATTATCACTATATCCGTATATCGTAGGTATATAAATAGTTTTGGTCACTCCGCATCTAACGGCACAACTGTATAGCGATGTGCGCCGTACTCCATGTCCAGCCTATTGGCGCGTGCGCGTGCCTTATTGCGGTCTGTATATTGGTACGGCTTAGATATGTACGCCCCTGTTTGACAGTCCACTATTACACAATAGTCCCAATTCATGGTATCCCCGAACACTCATCTCTATATAAATATATCGTTAGGAATGCCTTAATCGAAACATTAATATACCCATACTTCATTCATACTCCGATTCTAACCTAGGGATGCTTACGCGCGTGTATATACATATGCGCGTACACAACACACATACACAAATCGCAAATCGCACTTTAAAATGTTTGGGAAAAAGTTTTCATGTGTAAAAAGTGATTAAATCAATGCCGTTATAAATAAGCGTTACACATTGTACGTTATGATGGTCTCTAATCTCTATTCTATCGTATGGCATATAAAATAGGTTGTTACCCATTAAACGGATATAAAGCATCTTCAAATCTGAGTTTACGTCATATTTGATTGTATCTCCATAATATACGGTTACGTTTCTGTCGTTCTTTATGCCGTATATTTCATCATCGGTAACTTTAACGCTTATTGCCATGTTATCACTATCTAGATATATCGTAATAGTATAAAAGGTTTATGGTTGTCTAGGGAACGTTACCGAAATATCCAAACATCCATCTATATAAAATGGCGTGGGTTGCATAGTTAGGGTATATGTCGTGGAGCCATCCCAACCGTTAAATTCACGGTTTATAAATCTAGGGCTCATGTTGGTATATGTCTTTAAATCCTTAACTGTTCCGCATCTAACGTCGTATTTATTGCGGTTTTGCATCCTTCTTCTTATCGTCCATGTACAGTTATCATCCATTGTAAAATTATAATGGATACCATTAAGGACAAATGATATATTATCGTCGAATACATTGTTAATCGCAATACGCGCAAATGCGCCGAGGACATCTATTTTTGGACTGTCTGGAATTATCTTAACTGTCATATTATCACTATCCAGATATATCTTATTAGTATTTAAATTTATTCCTCTTTTATTGTTCCGTATGGTCCACACTCTAGGTACGCTTCGTAAGCGGTATCGGCATTATTTCCTTCGTAGACGGTAAATCCAGCGTATTTTACAGTGTATTTCATGTTATCACGATATATCTTAATAGTATTAAAAGGTTTGGATTTAAAATGTTTAATTGTCCTCCATAAAGGATTTGGTAATTGCCAACCAATCAACCTGATTGAGTGCATGGTTGATTATGTCGGCATACATTCCTTTAGTCAAAGGATTGCATTCTCTAACCATTTCCTCTATCGAGTTCATGGCGTCATAAACGGATTTACCCTTTACAACGTCGCACGTTTCATTATATAGGGCTTCGTCATTGTTTAACCAAAGTGCAATGACCCATGTCTCTACGTTTTTCCAGCCGTTGTATGTTTCGTCGGACATATTTTTTGCCTCCATTATAGGATATATCATGCTAGTATAAATAGTTTATGCGAAACGTCCAGTTAGAGTAATCGGACGCTCTGAATCTGGGTTAATTGTTGGGACTATCGTATTAGTGTTAACGTCGTTAATTTCCGTCGGCGCACGGGTTATAATCCAATCTCCGATACGGTTATCAATACCGCGTCCCATTATAAGCCCGATAAGGTCAGAAATAATAGCCGTATCTATCATATCGCTATTAACAAGGACTCCGTTATCAAGGACATAGTACATAATGCTATTGATATTACTATCCACCAAATCCCAGTCACTGATATCGTCATCACCCAGCATATTTTCTATATCATCGTCCCAATCATCGCGTATATTCTCCAGAATACCCCAATTTTCGAGTGTATCGTAATCCGTATAATAAGTATGATTGCAAATATCGACATATCCAGCGTTATCGTCTATATATTCTCTGAATAGGTCATCATCTAATTTAATTTCGCGTATCGCTTCATCCCTAGTATAGTATTCGTCATTATGCCTAAATATGACATCATCCCACATACGGAGTACTCCGTTTTCATCTGTAATCATCGTAAAATCATAATCCGTCATTTTGATATCGGACATATTCGCAATAGATGTGACTGGAATTTCAATGGCTTTATTATCATTGTCCCATGTCCAAACCCTACCGTTATTATCCGCCACGAATCTAACTTCTTTCTCGGTTTCGTCTTTTACTACCGCTTTATACATCATTCCGCTATATATTGTAGCCTTCATGTTATCACTATCTCCGTATATCTTAGTTATATTTAAAGGTTTTGGGAAAATGTTTAGGCGTTCCAAATTTCTTCGAAACACGAGTTAACGGCGTTACATACGCATTCGGATATCTCGACTTCGGAATAGTCGAACCACCACGCGCATTTAACCTTATGGTCCATAGTGTCTATATTTATCACTATATGGATATATCGTAATAGTATTTAATCGTTTATAACGTGGATGAATCCGCCACTGTTAGATACTCTATCATTATCCCCAACGATTCTAAGTATAGAGTTGATAGCGTCCCTATCTGATACCGAATAGCCATCTACCTTATCAATACCGCGTTCCATATCGTACTTAAGGATACGTGTTCCGTAATGGTACAATTCGAATATGGGATACTCATAATGTCCCATATAACCACGGACGTATACATCTTCACATTCGTTATCAATTGTCTTAGTGTACAGTTCGCTCATTAGCTTAGTAGGGATGTTTGCCATATTATCACTATCTAGGTATATCCTAATTCTATTTAAACCTTTTTATTCATCGATATAATAACTGTTAAGTTCGATTCCGTTGCCATAGCTCAACGCATCCATGACTTCGCCATCCTTAGCGGTCTGATACCACTCAACCAAAGCCTCCCAAATATCGGAATCGTTAACCATGCTGTCGGGTACTTCGATGTTCGCGCATCCTGTAATGTTGAAGTTTACGTTAATCGACTTCATGCTATAACGATATATCTCAATAGTATATAAATGTTTTCAAGGTATCCAGGAATGATATTATATATCATATATGCTTATTTTGGACCAATGCACAATAAAACCCATAAACTAACCTACTCAACACTGATTAGCGTTAGCTATGGCTCTATTCATGTAGATAGAGTTGTAGTTAACTCTAAGTCTACAAATGTTAGAGCATACCACAAAACCGTCACGGCTATATAAATGGGCGCAAATCGCACTTTTAAAATATACAAACTCGCACAAATCGCACTTTTAAATCGCAACAAATCGCACTTTAAAATGTTTGGGAAAATGTTTCAAAGACTCATGATATGTCCACTGTATCCGCAATCTGGACAAAGATAAGTTACCTCGTCCTCTATACCAACCTCGTCTAGTTCGGTCTCGTCCTCAAACATCTTACCGCATACGTCGCATCTGTACTCAACCCATGCCAGCCCACAATCCAAACCCAACACATGGTCGCGGTTCATTTCTGTTTGGAAATAGCTTAGCTCATCAACGTAAGAGCATCTAAAGTCCGTCTTACTCATGGCGTTTGGGTCCATGCCGTTGTCCTTTAGAATTTCCCTATGGTCGTCCTCTGTATAATTTTTGGCTATATATTCACATACGTTACAGTCATCGACTATCTCATTAGTCTCTACGTCATACCATACCATGTTATCACTATATCTGTATATCTTAGTTATATTTAAATTTTATCACATTTAATATATTACACATAATACTACCATCTTACATATTACGCCTTATATAATTATATATTTTATATTTATATTATTATCAATATAGTATAATTACAAATTCTTGTCGTTAAGAGGAACAATATACGAAATGGTATTATTATGTTCAATATGAGAGATATGAGAGATATGAGAGATATCATATCATTTTTTCAAGGTTCGTAAGCATCTCGTGTGCGTATGCTTGGGATACCAATAATACTTTTTCACATCTGAGAGCATCATCATAGCAATAATAAATCCAAGCCATAGAAGCAGGGTTTAATACGCTCATGAAGGCATCTATAAGTGTGAAGGTATCCCGTAACGTCTTGACATTTGTTGGGTTGTAATCGAAGGCTATGGGGGATTCCATAAAGTCGTGAAGAACCTCAACCTGGGATTCTTTGATGAACTTGAATTTACCGTTATCCGTTGCGATTTTAATCATATCTGGGGATTGCATGAATTGATAATAGTATCAACCAGTATTTAATATTTTTTAATTATAAAAATATTAAATAAAATTTAAAGCAAAAATTTAAATATCAATAAGTAGATGTATGCCGAATGAAAGTCGCTTATTACTACTTTCCAGGATTGAATCCCGATGAGATAACCAAGGATTTTGCTAATATGACCCTCGCAGTAGCGTGGGGAAAATGGTATTGTGAGCAGAACGGCGGAGATAACTTCTCTATACTTTATGGTAAATCCTTCCGTACATATAATTTTTGTGAAGGCTATTGGAACAAAAGTGGCAAGTGCAACAAGAATAAAACCGCAATCAAATCGCACTCTGTGAAAACGGAACCCACGGCTCGTGGAAAATGCAGGAACAGAGACCCAAGCACCTATTCGGAAGAATTTAAAAAACAAATGTTTAAAAAGGTTTAATCGGGATATACATCCCGATTTAAATGGCATCTTTGATTACCACTTTGCAATTCTCTTTCAAGAACGGCTTTGTCCTGTCGATGCGTTTCACTCTGAAATCGCAATCCTCGGTGACTCCGTTGGATTCAAGCCATCTTTTATAGTCCTCATACGAATCGAAATCGCATCCGACGTGTTTCAGCCATGCGAAACGCTTATATAGATAGCTGTTTGATTCCCCATGCGTGCGCTTATAGCATCCGCAACTTATCGTGCGTCCAGCATACAGATTGGTTGCAAACACGTTCACTATGGCTCCGCAGTCGCACTTGCAAACAACCTTGGGGGACGTGCTGTTGCTGTTCATACAGTAGTCGATAACCGTAAGCATACCGAATCTTCTTCCTACAATCCTATCCATATCGCATCACTCCTCTACAAGCTGGTTGATGAACTCCTGTGTGGGCATCATCGGAGTCGCACTAAATAGCACTTCCTTCTGTCCAAAACAGAGCGCAAATGGCACTACCTGTGTGGTCTCTGCCTGTTTGAACTTCTCATCATTGATTATGTATGTGGTTGTAAATGGCATCCCCAAGGCTCTGATTCCACTTGTGATATGTCCTGTGATACGGATGCACTTGACATCGTATCCAAGGCTCTGAATCATGTTCTGAAACAGGAAAGAGCTGTCTTCGCAATCTCCCTTGCGTCTCATGAGCGTGTTGATTGGAAGGATGTATCTCTCCGCTGTTCCGTACTGAGTGGAATCAGTGACGTAATCAACGTTGAGCTGGACGAATCTAAGTGCGAACTTCATCTTGGACCTGTCGCTTTTCCTAGGTGAAGCACCCAAGACAATCTTGGCTACCTCTGAAAGCACTGGGTCATCGAGAGTCGAGTAGTATGGCATCCACTTATCGCTTTTGGGAACGCGCTTTCCCTTATAGATGCTATCTGCTTCGATGGCTTTATTGATTTGGTCGGTCAAATCGTACATCCTCCATGCGTAGATTACTTTGTATCCATTGTGGTGTCCTCTGAACGTCAATAGTACGATGTAATAGAGGAATGTAATCAGAAACAAACTAAGCAGTACGATGATTGCGTACATCGCGATATCAAATGCGTCCATTCTCACCAGTCTCCTTCATAATTGTATCTATCTCATGTTGAAGATATGCTTTTGCTTTCTCCAAATCCTCAAGTTTTTTACTCGCATCCTTACGTCCAGCGCGTGAGATGTATTTAACCGCACATCCAAGGTCATAATCAAGTTCCCAATCTTTTATAACATCCCAAGGCTCATGCTTGCGTCCCTCGCAGTAGTGTTTGGGATGGTTGATTTTATCGTCCATATACTTCATTGTGCAATCCCTAATCCTATCACACATGGGGTCGTCTCCGAGTTCGGTTTTCCTATCTTCGTTTTTGATTTTCTTATCCTCGAATCTGTATTTTTTCATTTCCTTAGCTATATTGGGACAATCATTAAGTGCAATCCAAGTGCCACCATATCTATCTGTGATGAGTTTTATAATATCGTCCATGCTATCAAGTGTTCTATCTTCTTTCATTTGAGTTTCCTCCTATCAGAATATATCTTATTAGTATTAAAAGGTTTTGATGGGGACTCTGATTCCCCATCTGGCTTCAATTATTTCAATCGATACGTCCGTTCAATCACTCAATCCTAATCTGGTGCACAGTCTTATCCTTATCGTCATCAACGTCAAGTATCGCGTCGGATTTTTTCCAATAAGCTTTGAATACTTCCTTCTCGAAAGGTGCGTAAACCAAGTAAACCATCTTGGGTTTGGCTCTGTCGCCATGCTTCCACTCGTGTTTTACGTTTGCCGACTGCGAGATAAGCTCAAGATTGTTCAACCTGTTATCCTTCTTGTCTCCATTGATGTGGTTCACAACGAACGGAGAGAACTCAGGGTTCATGAATGCCTTTGCCATGAGGTCATGAACATAATACCTCTTGTACTCTCCATTGCGATAAAGCTTCACTCTGACGTATCCTTTATCGACGGTTCCGTTGAGACGCTTTCCAGTCCTCAGATTGTAAACGTCTCCCTCCATGTTTATCCCGTATTCGGGAAATCCAACCATTGTAAGTGCAATCATTTTTTATCACTGACCAGTGCTTCCATATCCGCCTTCGCGCTCATTCTCAGGCTCGTCCTCGCTGTCAAGGATAAGACAAGGTACAAAGATACCCTGTGCGAACCTGTCCCCCTTCTGGATTGTGTACGGCGCACTGGTGGTCATTGTGAACTTAATGTTATCTCTGTAATCCTGGTCAACGATTCCAACAGTGTTTGCGAATCTGATGCCATATTTGGTTCCAAGTCCAGACCTAGGAGCCAGAAGCATGAACCATCTGGGTACATTCATCTTGCCACCACGTCCGCCATTTCCGATGGAGAACTTCTCGGTTCCATCAAGTGCTACTCCGCTGTCAACAGTTACCCAAGTTCCAGGTTTCAGTACAATATCGCACGGTGCATAGAAATCGTATCCAGCACTGTATTTCGTCGCTCTCGTCGGTGTTTTAACATTCTTTGCATACATTTTATCACTCCTTAAATTGTTTCAAAGTTGTAATCAGTTAACCTATTCTTAAAACTTTCGTCAGGTATCATTGGTCTGACATACTGGTTGCTTATATAATACACATTGTACTCACCTATTTTGAAGATTCCAGTAGCCTCGGCATGATAATAGGTTTTCCCGTTGTATTTCCAAGTCATGCAATCAATATCTACATTCTCCAATGCTACGCCAGTTGTTACATGACCTGGAACTATCACATTCATAACATCCAATCCATTCAGATAAGCCAATGATGCGAACAGGAATGCCACATCTTCACAATCTCCTTTCTTTCTAATGAGAGTGTTCACGGGGAATACATATTTTTCTGCAACCCCATAATTTTCCTTGTCACTAGTGTATTTTATGCTATTCTGAACGAATCTCAATATGAAGTTAGCTTTATCAAAGTCGCTCATATCCTTCACATAAGGTTGAAACAGCTTCGCCACTTCGATGATGATTGGGTCGTCAAGAGTTGTCATGTAATACGGGTATTTATTAGCGTACTCTTTATTCTTATACGGACTGTCTTTTTTCAGTATGTTCTTAACATCTTCCGTGAAGTCGTACTCTTTTCCATCCAGACTTATAAAATACTCTCTTTTGCTATTAGGTGTTTTCGTGTTATCAGAAGGTGTGGTATTGCTTTTATTCCTTTTAAGAGTAAATACAATACCACCCCCTATCAATATCGCAACAATTGCAATCAAGTATTCAATCACAATACAGGCTCCTTTTTATTAATTTCCTCTGCTCATGAGCTTACACAGTCTGTCAAGTCTGTCTGCTATGGCAAGCATAGCAAAAACCTGTGCTTCGTTTGGGTTATTTGTGTAAATAGCTTTCGTAACCATATCGTCATAATTCATTTTATCACTCCTTTTTCATTGTAACTGCTTTCGGTCTGCCTTCGGTACAAGGTTTGGATTCTTTGCATCCGTCGAACCAACACGGAGGTCCCATGTACTTTGCTACCTGTGGTGTATATTCGCAAACAAGTTTATACATCTCATCTGCAAGCTCTCTAATCTCCCACTGCGCTTGGTTGCACATACGCAACGAAAGGAAGTTCTTAAGAGAGCGTGCATTGATTTTCATGATTAGGTTAGTGGCGCAAGCATTGGGGAGGATGTAACGTGCATCTTCCTCTGGGATACCAGCGTTGACCATATCTTTATAGAAACTAGCGATGCAATTCATTAATTGTTTATATTCATTTTCCGATTCCGCATCATTCTGTATGCTAATCGGCATGATATACTGAAATCCATCCATGTTCACATGACGCTGGCTGGTCTGCTCGTATGATGCCATGCGATGCCTTACAAGCTGATGGGAACACGCTCTGCTGATTCCGTCGATTGCAAATGTGTAATCTACAAACTCAAGCACGGAATCATGACCAGACCCTAGCGCATGGTCTAGTACGTTCTTATCACCAAGCTCTGCATAAGGCTTTCCGCTTCTGCAACGTTGGGTAGCCTTGTTAGCTACCGATTCGTCGGTGTAACTTACTAGTGTTACTTTCATAATACCTCCAAGATACGATAGATTATATAAGTATATAAATTTATTGTCCGAAGTCACGCACGAACAGAGCGTCGGTATAATCCTTGCCCTGTCTGACGTTATCCAGTATTTTTTCTTCTATGCTGTTTTTGGTTATCAGATTATAGAACACTTGGATATCCTTCTGCCCAATTCTTCTTACTCTGCTCTTACTCTGCATCCACTTATCACATTCCTCAGAGAAGTTCCAGTAAATCATGTAGTGCGCTTTTTGGAAGTTCAGTCCGTATCCCCCTGCCTTATACTGAACAAGCACACAGCTATCTTCACACTTCTCATAGGCTTCGAGGTTACGTCCTTCCCCGTTCACGGTGCTTATCGGACGCTCTCCAACAACTTCTTTTATCACGTCAAGGTCGCGTTTGAAGTTATAGAATATTATGACTCTGGTGTCGGAGAGAGATTCGAGTAAATCCTTGAGTTTGTTCTTCTTATTTTCGTTGTAGAAACTACATATCTGCATCATGCGTATCCTACGTCCAAGAGTTGTGTCCCCAAGAAGAACCTCTCCATCTGGCATCGTGATGATGCGGTCTTCGATGAATTGTCTCAATTCTTTGGGTGGGTCTACATATAAATCTATCGTGCGTTCGTCGGGCAAATCACAAACATCGTCAAGAGTCCTGAACACACAACCCAAGTCTTTAAGCACACGTTTGAGCTCGTCTATATTCTTATATCCGTGTATCTTACGATACTTCCGAATGCTTCCAACTTCGCATCCCCACGGGGTTTCCCATGTGAAATCAACATATCTGTCATAGAAATAAGTCTTTCCCTTCTTGTATCCCAACAACTTCATTTGGAGATACAATCCTTCATATTTACCTGATATGGGCGTTCCGCTTAAAAGTATGAGATTGGAGAAGTGAAGCTTCTCGATGTATTGTCCACGTTTGGACTTCTCATTTTGTAGCATGGAGCTTTCATCTAGAATCAACGTATAGTCTCTCCAATCCAGAAAAACTTTTCTTCTCCAAATACTGTCATAGTTGATTACACCCACGAAGCATTCCTCTGGCATGGAATCCAACTTTTCCTTTCTCAGATTGATTATTCTGTAATCTGGGAATACAATATGGGCGTTGGGTATCCACTCGTCAATCATGCTTTTCTGGCATACAACCAAGATACGCTTGGCTCCATCATCTCTAGCCTTGACAAGACTCATGAACGTCTTGCCAGTCCCAGGAGCGCAGTAGAGGGCGCATCTGCGCCTATCTACCACCTCCTGCAATATCTCTTTCTGTGAGTCGTATAGCTCCATCTTATCACTCTGTGAATACTTCCATGGGTCCTTTCGGTGTGTCAATGGTTTTGATTTTCATTCCGTACTCTTTGCACATCTGTGTGAGCCAACTTGGTTTGGATAAGGCGTTGATATTGCATTCGATGCACCACATTGCGTAGGACTTGTATGAACCATTCACACTGTTGTTGACTATCGAGCCATCATTCTTCTTGACCCAAACAGATATCGGGTTGTTGGCTTCGTCTATGGCTTTCAACTGCTCCTGCATACCGTCGTATTGGGTGAAGTCATTTCTCTCAAGCACGCGCTTCAAACCAGCTATACCAAGATTAATCATTGTGGAAGCACTAGACTCGGTGTTCAGTTTGTAGATGATATATGGGTCGAAGTCGGCATCCGTTTTACTGAATCTTGCCTCGAATTGGATGGGTACGATACGTCTGAGAGCCGCTCTGGTACCATCTTTAAGTCTTGGCATATCGTTCGCCGAGAACACCAGTTTGGCTGTCGGAGCGAATGTGAACACCTTTTCGTATTTAGGGGATACTGTCATATAGTTTCCAGTGGCTATCTTTTTGAACACACTGGTGTCCCCGATGAATGTGCTTTCGATATCGTCTCCTAAGTTAGCTAGCTTACCGTATAGGTCTGCTACACGGAACTCCTTATTCAAGTCCTCAAGGCTCAGCGCACTCATGTTCTGCGTACCCAAGAGATAGCGTAGCATAGAAATGAATGTGGACTTACCGTTACTTCCGCTACCTAACAAGAAGAAACTGGCTCCCAGCTCATTCCTGCGCCAGAACAGATATCCGATAATCTCGGTGAGCAAATCGAATTTATTTACATCCTGACAGCACATCTTCATCAATGTGTTGATGACTATATCATCCATCTTGGCAGGGTTGAAATCGTGCGGAATCCTGCTAGTTATGATTATGTCTGGTGAGAAATCCATCGTGGTGTCGTTCACAATGTCGTAGATACAATTCTTGAATGCGATGTATCTGGCATCAGCCACATCGAACTCCATGTCCACTTTCAGGAACAGATACTCGAACACCTCTTTACGTTTGCTCATCGGAATGTCGGGAACGTAGTTAATCATGGCACGCTCTATGTGTTCCTCACCAGGGATGTATATGCCATCCTTATAGATATGAAGCCTCCCGTTGACTTTAACGATGCGTTCGTGTTCAAGCAACCAATCTGCGAACACATTATGTTGGAACTTCCCCTTTTTGTCTCTGAATGTGGGAACCTTAGTGACGAAGGCTTCCTCGCGTGTGACGGTGCTGAACTCCCTTTCGTCCATTGGGGAATCGAACACGAATTGATTGATGATGTGGGCGCATTCCTCGGTTTCCTCTTTCGTGAATCCGTGGTTCGTCAGTGTCATTAAATACCCGAACAGCGTTTCATTCCTACCGTCTCCTTCTTTGAGTCCGTACAGTTCGGTCTCGCTGTCGAGGGGATAGAAATACGACGGTGCAATCTGTGGGTCGTCACATTCGCTCACGGTCTCACGAACTTCTTTCTTGAGCTTAAGGACTTCGTATGCGTTCCTGTCACCACATTTTATATCGCACCTTAAACCGCAGGCAAGCCTCTGCCCAACAGTGTTCTTAGGGTAATGGTCGCCTGAACGGAATAGCAAATGGCATCCTCTGGTTGTCTTGATGACCTGACATGATAGTTCTTTGGTTTTAACAATCTTCAATGCTTTCTCTGCCTGTTTATCATCATCGAAGTCCAACAGAACGATTCCCTCTTTCAGAACACCAGCGTAGCTATCGAATCTTCCAGCACTCTTTATAGTTAGAAGTTCATCATCGGGAACATCCTTGAATGCCATCATCGAACGTTTCCTATCATCCAATGGGATGAATCCTCTCCAATATATTTCACTCATTGTACCTCTCCTGTGAATAGTTTAAGACGACGCTCAAGCATCGCTATATACCACTCCTTATCAAGATTGGATGGACACTTCATATCTCTTATGTCGCCATTGTATATGAAGCAATGGTCTGGTGAATCCCCAATCTTTGCAGGATTCATTCCTTCCTTGCATTTAAGCAACGGTCCATCGCTCTCGTCCTTACTTGCGAAGATGCGATAGACTTTGTTGTGGTATATCTCACCATTGTGTTCGCAGTGCTTATACATTCCGCCGACCTTCACTACTCTCTGAAAGTTTATGAGTTCATCCTCAGCTTCCACGACTTCTCTGGGAGTTTTACCATTGATTAGGCATTCCACCAATCCGTTACGGAGAATCGGAAGGTCATTATCCAACGGAGTACATTTCTTTACCCAACTTCCCTTACGCTTGACATGACCTTTGGCATCAACCATGATGTAGTTGTTAACGTCACGCTGGATGATTTTATCGTAGTAATCAAACTCAAGCTCCATCTTGTTGCGCTTCTCCCAATCATGACAGATTTGAATTATTTCATCGGTTTTACTTGGGTCAGTAATCTCCACAAGTATTCCATCCGTATTTAAATTGATAATCTTAGCAATGTCAATAAGTTTATCAGCAAGGTCCATAATCATGAGCTGTCCGTTGGCACACACAGCGTGAAGGTTACGAGGGTCATAGAGGGCGTTATTCTTATCTCCCATGCTACCGTAGACACTGTTCAGTACGATTTTGGTAGCATCTGCTAAGTCCTTATCGGTTTTCTTCCAGCCTACACGCTCTTTCTTTATACTACTGTAAAGTTTCAGTCCACGTCTCCCAACATTTCTGGACATGAACCCATGCTCGATAATGATACTTGGATACTGTGACGCAACGTCGATATTCAATAAATTACCGACTATTATGACTGGCTTCTTAGGTGCGCCGTGCGCTCCGCCCCACGCTATGACAACCTCCACACCATCCACTGTGAACACAAGCTGTGCGTCAAGTGTGTGATTCTCATCTGATGTGAACCAATCTTTAAGATGTTCGAATCTACCAAGGTTTACAGTATCGGTTATCGGAACGTCCCACTCATCATCGTGCTCTTTATATACAGCACCGAGAATCTTGGAACCTAGCTGAGCTTTGGTCTTACAGAAGAACTTGAACGGAAGATTATACTCGTCTATGAGTCTCAGATACGCCTTGAAGTTTGGCATATTATGTACGAACACCTCAGAAGTTGCATCCACATCATGCTCACAATAATGGAGTACGGACTTAAACTCATCCTCAGTAAGAGGTCTGTTCAGATTCCACGGTATATCACATTCCTCAATGTCTATGCCCATGAATCCTTCAAGTTGTTTAAGGGATTTGTTCCTGTCGAACATCAGGTCAAAGAACACCAGAGGAACCTTCCCAAACGTATCACTGTATGCCCACCCAGGCTTATCCTCTCCGATAATCCACTGGGAGACCTTGAACGGGTCGAAGCCCAGCAGAATAGCCTTGAATATGTACTGGTCATAGAAACGACAGTTATATCCCACCCACAAGGCGTTCTTATCTTGCTCGTAGATTTTCCTCAATGCATCCCTATCGTTGTGGATATGATGTTTGGTACCATCCATGTTGGTGTAAACCAATAGCCAATCATGAGGGAATACCTCAAAATCGAAAACGTGTATGTTCATCACTCAACCTTCCTTTCAACGGTTACAATGGTATCGTTGTGCCATCCACCATGAGCCACTAATAGTATCTCTACTATTTCAAAGCCATTGTTTATTCCGATTCCACCTGAGTTCCATCCACAGGTTATCACAACGCCATCTTTCTTGATTATACGACTTATTTCCTTCTTCTGATTCGCCCAATATGAAGCAGAAGTGGTTTTCATATTGACAGTCTGATTCAGTTTACGATAGCATTCAGAGACTTGCCTAGGGGAATAAGGAGGGTCATATAGAACCGTATCTACACTATCATCTGAAAATGATTTTAGAAACTCCAAAGCGTCCATTGAATAATCGCATTGATATTGAGGGTCCAAATCATTGGTTATCGTTGCGATACGGTTCTTATTAGCAAATGGGTCAATTGATACTCCGAAAATGTATTTATCAATAATTTTATGAATAGGTGGAATATCAAATGTATTCTTATTGGGCATAGCCCAAGACCTGCTGATTATCATATTATCACTTTGAGCTGATTACAGCCATTTTAAGAGGTTTGGGATAAGAAGTTTAGTATATCTGTTTACTCTGTGTCGAATACCTGAGTGACCTTAATCTCCCTGTATCCACCCTTGTTAGTGGACTTCTCGATGGCATACTCAGTGTTGTCACCAATAGCCTCGAACACATCCTCGATGGCTTTCTCAAGCAGATATCCGTCGAAGTCTCCGTTCTCATCTTTGAAGTTGTCGTAACTGAAATCAACACCAGATTTAAGAGTCATGACGAAATCCACGAACTTCTTAAGTTTGAATCCAGCTTTGTTTCCACCAAGGGAAAATGTGTGATAGATAACATCCCCCTCGTAGTCGCCAGCAATGATATCAAAGTTGACGTAAGCGGTAGGGTTGCCACTGCTCTTGGATGTACCCATCTCAAGTCTGCTGATACGAACCTCGTAGTCTCCGTCGGGGACTTCCTCGAAGTCTCCACCGTCGCTCTCCTGTCCCATCTTCTCAAGGGTTTTCTTGTCTTTCTCACTAAGCTCTGCTTTGAATGCGTCCCAATCAATAGACATTTATTTCACTCCTTTTTTCCTGTGTAAAGTGTTTCGATAGCGGAGTATTCCATAGGAATCACATCTGGAATCTTTCCAGGGATTCTGACCCCACCAAAGGTAATAGCGTCACTCTTTATATGTATTTCCCTCTTACCACGTTCGTAGGTACAGCGAACCACGAGGTCCATCATTCCAGAGAGCTTGTTCGCAATCTTGGGCTGGATGTTGGGTGCGATGGCTGTGACCTTTCCGTTAGCGGATACAATGTCCCTCGTAAGGTCTTCGTGGGAAATCCAAACGATATTGTAATCCAGATTGGACACACGCCTCATCGTGGACATGAACTCAGTGCGAACCTTGTCCCATGCTCTGAATCCATCGTCGGACTCATGAGTGATTCCAAGCTCGGCATACTTATACAGTCTACACGACTCGTACAAATCCTCAACCAAGTCAACCACAATTGTCTCGAAGCTGTTGTCTTTCTTGGCAAGCTCATCAATGGTTTCCTTGAACACCTGCCATGCAGGAGTGGGTTTCTCGATTCTCCCGTTCTTTTTCAGCTCATCTCTCATAAGCATATACGGAGCATCACAGAACTCAACGTTCCCATCGGTTGACAGAATCAACGGGTTCGGGAACTGTGATGCCAGATATGTCTTACCGCACATAGGTGCACCGTAAATCCAGATTTTCATCTTGTTAGGTTTACTTATGTCACGCTTCTTATTCTCAGGCAATGTTACCATGTTTCACCTCAATCATAGAATAGAGTAATTGTATTTAATCTTTTTTCTCAGGACACATATCCTTGTATTCGCACCAGTCACAGAGTTTAGTTACAACGGGAATGAAGTCTTTACAGTTCTCCATACGCTCCACGTCGCATTTGAATTTCTCCACATAATCCTCATTGTAATCCACAACAATCTCAATGGGTTTGGATTCATTCAATGTATCCATGAGTCTGTTACGGAACATTTCAGGGGTTTCGTCTTTCTTCTGACGGATTGAAATCTTGGGTATTAGATAATACCCAATCGAATCCAATTTCGCTCCTGTCGCCCATGCGTAAAGATGAATTTGTGGGGAGGTTTCATACTTGGATGCGTTCTTAGCATTCGCATACTTGAAGTCCCAAAGACAATTATCCTTTATGCAGTCGATGTATCCGTGGAAGTTATCACGTTGAACATGAGTCTCGAAGGCTCCGCCTTTGAAAATCTCATGAAGCGTGGGAATGTAATGAATCAGCTTCATGACTTCCCATTCGCGTGCTTGTGTGGGACATGGGAACTGTGAGAAGTAATATCTCATCGCTGGTTCCCAGCCTTCCTCTATTCCAGTGTGCATTGCGGTTCCTAGAATCAGTGGGTTGTCCTCAGAGATATCTTGCTCCACTTCTATTTTATCAATATATCTTAGTTTATATTTGAGTGGACATTGATTGAAGCAGTCCACTTTTGAAAACGAATATTGTGTCATATATTACCTTCCAATACCATACGTTTGAAATCATCCCAATCCTTCGGATAGAGAATCATCCCAATACCATTGCGTTTGTTTATCTCGTCGATGTTATATATCTGTAACGCCGACGGTCTACCGTTCTCAGCTTTTACTTCTATCGCCACGAATCTTCCGTTAGGGGAACAGCATAACAGGTCTGGAATACCAGATTTGGTCATACCATTCGAAAAATGCTTAATTACGTACCAGCCATTATCAGTAAGCAGTTTCCTAACGCGCGTCTCGTAAACTTTCTCGGGTCCAGCCAAATCAATCACCTACATACGGTCTGCGAATTGCACAACTAATATCATTGAACATCCACATATCTTTCCAATCCTGTTGCTGTTGCTCAGTCATATAATCAAATTCAAGGTCCATAGTGTAGAGTCTTTTACTCACTTCCCGATTTAATCTGTTCATGAAACCTCCATAAACTTATATATTAGAATACCTATATAAGCTTATGGTAGAGAGAAAAGCTATCTACACAGAAGTTATCGACGGCATTGTTGACCACGATACCATGTACGAGTACATGACATTCAGAGAGCTACCACTAACAGAAGCACTCGTGTATCACATGGTCAAAGACCTTGGTATGGAAAAATCGTTGGTGGCTAAAACGCTCAATGTCTCGATGAGCAGGATTAGCCACGCATATAAAAAAGCTCTTGAAAAAGTTTAATTCTTCTTATCGTCATCCTCATCGCAATTGAAGTTGTCGTTGAGAACATCCAAAAACTTCACGAGAGGTTTGGGAAGCTTCATTCCCATCTCTCCGTAATTCTCCAATATACTGGCGACTTCCCCAAGCCAGAAGAAAACGATTACTGCATTACGAACAGACCCAAACACCAAGATGTCAATTGGTGTACCCATTTGAATGAAAATAGCATCCACCTGTACCGCCACGATGACGACACACAGACACGCTCCTTTGCGGAGCAATCCTCTTATAAAAATCTTGGAGCTGAACGCTCCGCTTTCTGTTTTCTCAGATTTCAGATAGGCTGACTTCATTACGCCAGTTATGATATCCAAACACATCACAACCAGCAGGAATTGAAGCCAGAAGTCCCAACTGCCGAAAAGGAAAATCAACACTCCTCCCACACTGGAAATCACGCATGAGAGGATTGAGCCAGTGCTAATCATGAATCAGTTTCCCGATTCTTATGTGATTGATAAAGTTCCTTGGCTCTGTCGAAAACGTCCTGCGCCTCGTCGATAACCTGTTGGATATCTTGGGCGGTCACGTTCTCGGTCTGATACATTGCATTCAGCTTATCGAGGACTTGTGTCATCTCGTTGTAAAGCTTTTCGTCGAGGCTCCTTATAACAGTTCCTATGACAGTAAACAAAAAGTTATAGGACTCAATCTTGTCGCTTATAGTATCGTCCCAACCTTTACGTTTGGAATAACCGATTAGATAAGCCACGATTGCTGCAACTATCGTAAGGAGTAAAGCATAGATTAATTCATCCATGTTATTACCTAATTGTAGGTATTGTATTAACTAGTATATAAATGTTTTGGTAGTCCCGTACGGATTCGAACCGCAGTGACCTGCTCCAAAGGCAGGGATGATTGACCAGCTACACCACGGGACTATTGAGGTAAGAGGTTTGGAAATGGTTTTTCCCCAAAATGAGGCTCTACACAAGGCAAGTATGTATAGCATTTACTTATATTTAAATGTTGTGGAGCCACCAGTAGGATTTGAACCTACATCATGACGCTTACAATGCGTCCTCCCGACCAGACTGGGCGATGGTGGCATGGTGTCCACAGACGGATTTGAACCGTCAACCGATGGTTCTTCAAACCATCACTCTCCCATATTGAGTTATGTGGACATGGTACTCCCTGTCGGATTCGAACCGACGACCCTCTGTGGAGTTGATTTTGAGTCAACCGCCTTGACCACTCGGCTAAGGGAGCATTTGGTACTCCGTGCAGGGTTTGAACCTGCGAAGGCACTAAGCCAACTGGTTTTAAGCCAGTCGTCGTAAGACCGCTTGACTAACGGAGCATAGCACGGAACAGTATTTAAACCTACAAATCTGGTTGGGACTCTCGCATTCGGAGTGAATTTTGTTCTGTTCACAGTGCTTAAATATAGTATATATTACTAGTATTTAAATGTTTTGTCAATAACGCTTACCCGAATATAAACTCGGTGATAACGTGGGATATACAGGGACTACTAATTATGGCTTTCAGAAGCCTGATAAAGCTAATGCGTTTACAGTTGATGATTTAAATAACGCTTTGGATAAAATTGATGAGACGATTAAAGATTTGAGTGATGAGGTTGCAAATGCTGGTACAGGTATTATCTTCGATGCTGTATTTCCACAAGGAACAACTTATAATTTACAAAAATCAAATGGTTCATCTATAAGCACTGGCGCATGGTCTACTCCTTTAGATTTTAAGTTAGTAAAAGGCAATTATAAAATTATAATAAATACAATTGGAAAATCAATAGAATATCCATTCGAAGTTATAGATTTACCTATTATTGATGATATGACTTCTGTATTTTCCAAAGTTATTTTTAATAATTTGCCCACTAATGTAACTGTAAATATTAATTCTACAACAATTTTTACTTCAGATGCAAAATTTACATCAATCACGTTACCCAGAGATACTTATACATTTAATTTTATAGTTAACGGTCAATACAGTACAGGTGAAAAACTATGTTCTATAAATCCTTTAGAGAATTGTGTAATTGATAAAAGTGAAGTGAATTTAAATTTATCAATATCTGTGACACTTTTATTGATTACGAATAATATTTCAAATTTTACTGTCCCTAATACTGGTAAATATGAAATATTTGCCATAGGTGGAGGGGGTTCCACTGCTTATACTGTCGATAGATATAGTGGTATTAGTGGCGGTGCAGGTAGTGGAGAAATGGCATTGGAAGAATTGAATTTAAAGGCAGGCGAACCATATAATTTAGTAATAGGAAATGGTTCTAGTAGCAGTAGTGCAGGTGGTATAACTTCATTTGGAAATTTATTATCTGTATCAGGCGGTTCATCCATATCAGATGAACATGGAGGGGATGGTGGAGCAGGCGGTGGAGGGGGTCATTATGAAACCAGTAGATATGGTACTGCGTATGGATTCGATGGAGGTGATGGTCAATTCGGTGGCGGTGGAGGTGGAGGATATGGTGATAATTCTCAAAATCAATCACATGGCTCTGTTGGTAATGGAGGAAAAGGAGGAATTTATGGTGGAGGTGGCGGTGGAGGATGGTCTAATGGACACCCTGGAAATGGTGGTACGGCTGGCGCACACGGAGGAAAAGGAGGGGCTGCTTCTAAAGATACAGGTGCGAATGGATATGCTGGTGAAAATGGTATTGATACTACATCTTTAAATTTACTATTTACAGGAAAAGGTAATGGTGGAACGGGTAGCAGTGGTGGCGGTGGAGGTGGAGGATATGGTG
>NFZC01004421.1_pt1 | contig 20507 bp, 39 predicted proteins | sample 1095391 | NCBI WGS metagenome assembly NFZC01 (sample SAMN03609890, study PRJNA323583) | gut metagenome | isolation source: feces | host: Rattus norvegicus | place: Denmark: Riget | collected 2013
GTGCTTCATCTGTCCGGTAGAAGCGTAGTATTCAGTAGCTGGCGGATAAACTGCATAAGGGTTACGTCTGCCGGAGCCGAGAAAACTTATACTTCCATATCCATTCGGTAATTTTGGATATTTCTTTCGTTTTTTCTTTGCCATAAAATCACATCCTTTCTGAAAAGAATGTGTGTCTTGCATCATACGGCCTATGTTTCATGTGCAATGAGCGCATCAATGGATACCAATGTTTAGCCTGATAGTCTTGTATAGAAAATGTTTTTCCGTTTTTGTCACTAATCAGAAAATCAGAATCAGCATTATAACTTAACAGTTTTTGTATAATGGGTAATATAGCTTCATCAATTTTAATGAGGCGAATGCTGTTAGTTTTTGTTTCGCAAATTCGAATTGTCATTTCTTCCAATGAAATACACTCTTTACTAATTGAAAGTGCTTCGTTGAAACGCATTCCGGTTGTTAACATGAGCAATACGAGTGCTGCATCTACGTTTGTTTCTGCCTCCTTTCGTAATTTTTCGATTTCCTCTTTTGTGAAAATCATTTCTTTGAAATTTCTTTCATTAAGTTCTTCTCTTTTTTGCTTCATAAAATCATCTTCCTTTCTATTTTTGGTATAAAAATAACAGCTAACAATTAGAACGAGTGTTCCGATTGAAAACTGTTTCCGAAGATGATACAATATATTTGTCTAGAATAAGTGTATATCTTCGGATGTATGCAAACCGTTCCTGTTGGCGCAGGGGCGGTTTTTTATTTATCTTCTTCCATTTAAGAAAAATTTAATCGAATCAAATTCTTCATAGTTTGTCATCTGCTCAGAAATTGTCTTTCCTGGTTTCAATTCTGAATTATCGTCTGTGAAGTATGTCCATTCGTGTCCGACAATTTTATTGTCTTTAAAGAACAAAGCTGTTCCTTCTACAAATTCTGCTGACTCTTCACCATTATTCGTTACTTGGAAAACTGCACCGTCTTCAATATCGTTCTGTTTGACTTCTAAATCCTCTAAAACAGAATCATATAGGCTTTCTTCAGAAGTTAATTCTGTTTCGTATTTTGATATGTTCTTATCTGTTTCAAATGCTTCTTCAATTAGTGAAGTTTGACCTACTCCAAGTGCAAGTGATTCTCCAGTAGCTTCAGACACTATTCCTCCGTCTTCTCCATATGCAAGAGTAGAAGTAGACACGTCTAATGTCACATCAGAATTATTTTTAACAACAATAAAGTGGTATGTAAACCAATTAAGAGAGTCTTTGTATGTGTATTCTTCCAAAATTTCAATAGAATGTTGTTGTTCTTCTTTTGTTTTCGCTGATGTTGCTTCGCTTTTTTTGTCTCCGTTGTTATCAATCGTAACATTCTGTGTTTCTTCATCAGAAGGTGTAAATAATCCAATGAGAATTAACACTAAAAATACAATTCCTACAGTTTTTAGAATGCTACTCTGTTTCCTTTTGCAAATAGGGCATACTTTTGCTTTCTTTGGTATTTCTGACTGACAATGTTTACATAGTTTTGTTTCATTGTTATTGCTATTCATAACAATTCCCTCTCTTTCTCTCATTTGTTTTTCTATATAATCTCCGAAGAGGTTATATCATGTGAGCCGTTCGCTCGATTCTCTGTACACAATTCTTGCCAAAATCGCAATTGGCTATATGCCAAAATGCGTGATTTATGGCTTTTAGTCTCTTTTCTTCACACAGATTGTTATTAATGAATATTGTATAACTTCCATCTTCATTTTCTGTTACAACTTCGTTCACTTTCATATCAGGCATAAAAAATATCTGATAATCAAAATTCATTATTACCACGTTCCTTTTTCTTTAATGCCATAAGCATATTATATGTTGTTTCTAAATCTTCGGGAGTAGCATCTACCGCCGCATCGAAAAGCACTCGTAGATTCTTGTTCTCGAAAAGTTTCTGCGCCATTTCGGCAGTTTCGTCATTTAGATAGTATCTATCTTCGTTATCTTTCTCCTTTCCAGTCATTAGGTATTCTAATGACACGTTGAAATAATCTGCTATCTTTTGGAGCTTGTCTTGTTTTGGAGCGCTCAATCCTCTTTTCCAATCACTCAAAGTTGATTGAGAAACTCCTGTTTCTTTGCTTACTTTATATGGAGTAACTCCTTTTAATTGTAATAATTTACTAAAATTCTCATACATAAATTGTCCACCTTTCACAAAAAGCAACATACTAATGAAAACCGTTGTAATAAGTGTTGACACAACTGGAAAACAGTAGTATAGTATGAGCATACACAAGAAAACCGTTGCAGTTCTCGAGTGTATACTACGGATTGTTTATAATTTACTTGGTAACTAAACTATAACATAATTCCGTAGTATTTTCAATAAATAAAATACGGAAAGGCGGTGTAAAAATGTACGAAAAATTCGCTGAATTATTAGTAGAAGCGAACAAAACTCCATACCGAGTATCCAAAGATACAGGACTTGCACAATCGTTGTTATCTGATTGGAAACTCGGAAAGATAAAAATGCTTGGTGCTGACAAACTAAAAATTCTAGCCGATTACTTCGGAGTATCAATTGAATACTTCCTCGAATAATCTTAGAAAAAATGTTCTGTGAGGGCAAGATGTAAATGTTGGAAAGTGGGAGGCGGACAACATGACTTGTAAAGATTGTTACAAAAAGAAGTATTGCATGGAAAGTACAAGAGATTATCCGTGCAAAGATTTTGAGCAAATAAAGAGAGGTGATCGGAAATGTGTGAAATCATCAGAGCACCGGAGATAGCCAAAGCAGTTGGATGCACAAGACAGCAGGTGAATTACAACATTAAAAACAATGTTTGGAAATTTGGACATGTCGAGAAACGTGGAAGTAAGACGTTCTGCATTTCGACCATTTCAGAAGTTGCAAAGTATTTGGATATCAGCAGGGACGAAGTAATCAGACGTATAGGGGAGTGATAGAAATGAAAATATGTATCAATGTTAAAGGGTTTGCGTACATACAGAAACTGATCGGATGGGCGATTGTAGTGATGGCTATTCATAGCGGATTTGAAATATTCAATATTGTTGTGTCGTTTTTAGGTTTAGCAATGTGCGAGTTCGCAGATGTTTGGTACAAGTATTCAACTGAATTAGAAAAAAGCGCTTATTAGTGGACGGCAATCCATAAGCGCTTAAGTAAGAAATCAATTTTATTTTAGAAGAAAGTAGGGGAAATGTCAAATGAAGAAATTTGAATTAACAAGTGAATTTATAACAGATATTTTCGGAGTTAAATTATTCAGGATTAAGGCCTTGGTTGAATTTGGAAACGTAAAGAAAGGGGATCTTGGAGGTTTTATAGAAAAGGAAGAAAATTTGAATCAGTCCGGTGACGCATGGGTGTTCGGTGACGCAAGGGTGTCCGGTAACGCAAGGGTGTCCGGTGACGCAAGGGTGTCCGGTAACGCAGAGGTGTACGGTGACGCATGGGTGTCCGGTAACGCAAGGGTGTCCGGTAACGCAGACTATACATATATTCACGGATTTGGAAGTTGTCACAGAACAACAACATTCTTCAAGACCAAGGAGCATGGAATTTGTGTTGTATGTGGTTGTTTTTATGGAACCTTGGACGAATTTCGCGACAAGGTAAAAGAAACGCATGGAGATAGCAAGATTGCAAAAGAATACCTGATGGTTGCTGATTTAATGGAGTTCAAGTTTATGGAGGAAATGTCAAATGATTAAGTCGGATAAAGGAAATATTGAGTTCAGAGGAAGAGGAATTGAAATTAAAACAGATCTAGCATGTTTATTTTAGTCCATGAGAGAAGAAACATCTATGAATGTAGATAAAATTGTGCAAGAAGCTTTGGAAAATTCAAAATATTCCGAAGAAGAACTCATTGAACGAATCGAAGAATTACTCGCCAAAATCAAAAAAAAAAGAGGATTAGCCCATGAAACAGCCAAAGAAATTATCATTAGCACAAAAGTTGATTGTAAAGAAACTCGGATTAGAACCCTTTGAATGGGCGTGTCACTACGAAGATAAAGAATATCTTCACATTATCAATAAGAAAACAAAAGAGTTTCGGATTATAGATAAGAAGAAAGGGGAGTTGATTCCAAATGGAGATTAGATTAAAGAAGTTACATATCCAAAACTTCAAAGGTTGTAAGGACAGAGTAGTGGAGTTTGGAGATAATACGAAGATTAGCGGTGCAAATGCGACCGGAAAGACGACTATATTTAATGCGTTTACATGGTTGTTATTCGGAAAAGATTCACTAGAAAATGCAAAATTTGATATCAGACCATTGGACAAGGATGGGAAAATGATTGACAACTTGGAAATCTGTGTTGAAGCAGTGCTTTCCGTTGATGATGAAGAATATTCTCTGAAAAAGGTACAGAAACAAAAGTGGGTAAAGAAGCGCGGTACAAACACCACGGAATTTCAAGGAAATGTGAATGAGTTTGAAATCAACGGTTATCCGAAATCAGAAAAAGATTTTAAAGAGTTTATTTCCAGCATGATTGACGAAAAGATTTTCAACCTTGTTACAAATCCAATCGCATTTACTTCTTTGCCATGGAAAGAACAGAGAGAAATGCTGATGAAATTTGTAGGGGATTTTACAGACGTTCAGATTGCGGAAGTGTATGGAGAAAAGTTCTCGAAATTGATTCCGGAACTTAAAATCGCAAGTACGGACGATATTCTGAAAAAGTATACGAAAGCTAAAAACACTTTGAATAAGGAAATGATTGAGCTTCCGGCACGTATTGATGAAGTTTCAAAACAGTTAGTGATTGTAGATGTTGGCGCTTTAGAAGTGGAAAAGGCTGCGAAAGAGGTTGCACTCAAAAAATTAGAGGTAGCATTGTCTGGCGGAGTCTCAAAGTTGGAAGAAATCAACCGGAAAAGACAGATTGTAATGGAATTGAAATTTCATGCAAGCGAGATTCAGAATCGAGAAACAGATGTACTTATGAGTAGAAGAGGAGCTGCGGCTGAAAGATTTAATCTAAAAAATCAGGAACTGATGTTAGCTAGAAATAATATTTCCAACATTATATATGAAATTGAGACGGCTCGAAAAAATATGGAACGTGCAGAGTCGGACAAACAGAGGTACACGGAAGAATGGCGAAAAGCAAAGTATAGTGAATACCCAGCTATGAAGCCATTTCCAGACTACGAGCCGATTCCAAAACTTACGGAGAAAGATTTAACATGTTTAACTTGCGGGCAAAGTCTTCCAACAGATGTTAGAGAGCAGCGGATCAATGATTATGAGAATCGCAAAAAGAAATCCGAAGAAGGATATGCTAGGGCAAAAGAACAATATGAAGAAAGATATATCAAAGAGAAAGAAAAATTCCTGAAGACTCGTGAAGCTAACATTCAGTCTGCTACAGAAAAAGGGCAAAAGGCTTATGACGATGTTCGACTCTATCAGAGAGAAATTGAAGAGAAGCAAAAAGTTCTTGGCAAATTAAATGCTGATCTGAAAGTTGCAGAAGAGGAACTTCGGAAAGAGGAGACCGCTTTGGATGCTATTCCGACAGTAGCAGATATGACTTCAAACGAAGAGTACCAGAATATTTTGAAGCAAATCGGCGAAGTTGAAGCTGAGATTGTTGAGGTAAGTAAGGTGTCTTCCGGCAATGTGGAACTTGAAGCGCAAAAGGCTGTACTAAAGGATGAAATTGCCGAGATTGAATTAAAAATCAAATCATCAGATAACACGAAAGTCAATCTTCGTATTGCAGAACTCGAGGAAGAAAAGAAAGAAGTTGGACAGAAGATTGCAGAGCAAGAGCAGATGATTGCGCTGACGGAAGATTTCATCAGAACGAAAATGAATCGTATCTCATCTGTGATCAATGAGAAATTTAGAATCGTATCATTCAAACTGTTCGACAATCAGATTAACGGCGGTTTAAAAGAATGTTGCGAATGTACGGTAAACGGCGTTCCATATTCTTCCTTAAATGAAGGACACCAACTTGTGGCTGGTTTTGATATCATCAATTCCATTTCAAATTTATACGGTGTAAAAACGGTAGTATTCCTAGATAAAGCAGAGAGAATTAATGATTTTAATATTCCGAAAATAGACACACAACTTGTGACGTTGAAAGTTACAGATGATAGAGAGTTGAGAGTAGAGGTGTAACATGGCGATACCAAAATTAGAAAAGCAATTTGAATACAAAGGATTTCCATGCGTAATTCTGTTTATGCCAACCGGTTATAGATGCGGATATGTAGGGATTCCGAAAGATGTGAAAATTGATATAGATAGTATTGGCTGTCATGGCGGCATTACATATAATAGCGAACATTTATATCATCAAGAACGGAAAGATTTGTGTTGGATAGGTTTTGATTGCGCACATTGTTTTGATGGGTACGATGTGGAAACAGCTAAAAATTATTTCGCTGATGAAGAGGAAATTGTGAAGCAGATAGCTTTATTGGAAAGCACAGGTTATTTCTCTGTTTGTAATGAGGACAATCCTATTCGGACTCTTGAATATTGCGAGGAAGAATGTAAAAAAATCGTAAATCAAGTTGTAGAAAGGATGGGATGTAAATGATAGCAATTAAAGCACGGTACTTGAAACACGATGTTGCGATTGGGAAAGAGTATACATTTGGCATCAATACAATAGTGAAGCCTGGCGATGTTGTAAAGATCGGCAACGTAAAAGCTGTTGTAACAAGTGTTGATGAAAATGAGGAAGAGATCGCAGAGTACAAAGATAAATTAAAAATTGTTGAAAAAGCGGAGGAAGAGTAATGGCAAATGAAGTAGCGAAAAAGCAAGAGTTTAACACAGCCGTTTCAGAATGGACAAATAGTGTGACGGGACTTGTTATAAGAGATTTTGAAAACTGTGGCGTGACATTTGATGAATATTCAAAAAAATGTGCAATGGCAAGTATGGGGGCTATTTTCCAATTAGTGCAAAGCACAGAAAAAACAGATATGAAAGATTTGAATATGTCAAACCTTAAAGAAGTCGTAGAACAATGTGCAAGCCTTAAACTGAATGCTAACGCCGTTCCTAGAGAGGTTTATTTTCAACTTAGAAGTAAGCAGATCAATGGCGAATGGAAAAAAGTTATTGAAATGGGAATTGAGGGAGATGGTAACGATGCACTTTTACGTCAGTTTGGTAATGGAATTCAAAAAGTTTACCCGGTATGGCTTGTAAAAGAAGGTGATGATTTTATATATCCGAAGCGAAAAGGGATTGAAATTACACCGCCGGAATGGATGCCAAAGGGATTGTCTGAAAAGACTGTAAGAGTTGTATATCCTGTTAAATTGGATGATGGAACAGTTGATTACCTTATTGCAGAGCGAGAGCCGGTAAGAACAAATCTGATTGCTCACATTAGAAACAACATGATGAATGAAACATTCGGATTTGTTACCGGAACAAAAAAGGATAAATATGGAAAAACGGTAGATCGCTCTCGATACGATGCAACACCGGAAGAAAAAGAGAAAATTAAGGCTAAAAAAGCAGAAATTATGGATGCTGTCAGAGCATGCGAAACATTGGAAGATATTCTCAAATGTGAAGCTGCTATTCCATATATTTCCGCAGCGTGGCTTGATACACCGGAGAACATGATTATCCGAAAGATGCGTAATAACGCGATCAAGAAATACCCGAAGAATATGAATCAGCTTGCAAGCAGTTCTTTATTACAGCTTGACGAAACTTACAAAAATTCTCAAGAAGAAATTGCAGAAAACGAAAATTCGGAAGAGTTTGTTGTAGCTGATGCAGAAGCAATAGTTGTGGAAGAACCGGACTTTGCAAAGGAGTAGAAATGGAAGCAATGATTAAAACTTTTGAAGAAATGAAAAAGGATATGGAATCGGGCGTTTTCGATAAAACGGACAACGGCACTTGCACTCAATGCGGTGCTTGTTGTTCCAACATTCTTCCTATGACAGATGACGAAGTTAGAACGATTAAAAGATATGTTAAAAAGAATCGAATTAAAGAGTTTAAGCACGCTACAAATGTTATGTCTAACCCAACATTGGATTTAACTTGCCCATTTTTAGATGACGATAAGGAATTTGAGAAATGCTCAATTTATCCTGTTCGTCCTAGAGTGTGCAGAGATTTCATCTGCTGTCCGAGTAAGAGGAAAGAATTAGATATGGAATGGGCGTTAGATGCTAAAATCAGAAATGTAAGGGAGGAAATTTTTAATGAGAATCATTAGTCAATATTTAACTAGCTTTCCGATTGAGCAAATATTCATTGCTGTAGATGACAACAGATTGTGGGCGAAATTAGTTGGTAGCAATGAGACGTTTTGTCTAGGGGAATATGAAACATGTGAAAGAGCAAAGGAAGTATTTTTCGAAATTAATTCGCATTATGAAAATTCTCCTTTGCTTAAGGATCCTGGAGCTGATTACAGACAGAGAACTTTTATAATGCCGGAGGAATAATATGGACGAAAAATTGCTAGATAAAATCAAGGAAATTGCTCGTTTCTACGGATGGGAAGAACAACACAGAATTGCTATCGAAGAATTATCGGAGTTAATTAAAGCAATTTGCAAGCGTGAGCGTAGATTTGACGGTTCATTTTCTACTGTATCAGCAGAAAGTGAAGAGCGGACAGCAATTGTGGAAGAGTTAGCAGATGTGATTATCATGGCAATTCAATTAACTTATCTACTAGAGGGCGAGTTTGATGTAAAAGAAATCATGGAACATAAAGTTGAAAGACAGCTAAGGAGAATAGACAAGGTATCAAAAGATATGGAAGAAATGGAGATGGTTTAATGCTAATAAAATGCATGGGATCTTCTAGTTATGGAAATGGATATGCCCTCATTGTGAATGACGGGATCCTGCTCATGGAGTGTGGAGTACCATCGAAAGAAATGCTGCAAACTATTGATTATAAGACTTCTAAAGTTGTTGGATGCTTACTAAGTCACGGACACGGAGATCATGCTGGGCATATTAAAGGATATATGAAATACGGAATTGATGTGTATTGTTCCGATGAAGTTTCAAGTGATATTCAGACAATTTACGGAGAAAAAACAAAGTATATGCAGAGAATGCGAAGGTATTGTATCGGGAATTTCAAAGTAATTGCTTTTGGAGTGCCACACAATAGGACGGAATGCGATGGATTTCTCATTGAGCATGAAGAGTTTGGTAAGTTGCTATTTATTACGGATGCAGAGTATTGTCCGTATGATTTCTCAAAGATAGAAATTAACCATGCCTTGATTGAGTGCAATTATTCTAAAGATTATCTCGCGAAAGACTTGGAAAACTATGGACATGTTCTTAGTGGACACATGGAACTAGAAACGTGCAAAAGGCTCATACAGACGATTAATAGTCCAACGCTAAGAAGTGTAGGATTACTACATTTAAGTTTGCAGAATGGCAATCCAGAGCGTTTCAGAGAGGAAGTAGCAGAATTGGTTGACTGTGATGTAGATGTATGGGGTGCAGAAAAAGGAACAGAAAGAGAATTACGGCTAGAGCCGTTTTAGGAGGAAGAATGAATAAAGTAATTTTAATGGGAAGAATCGTTAGAGATCCTGATATCAGGTACGGAGGATCAAATAATACAGCAGTTGCAAGATATTCCTTAGCTGTTGATCGCCGTTTTAAACGTGACGGTGAGCCGACTGCCGACTTTATCAACTGCGTAGCGTTCGGAAGAATTGCTGAGTTTGCAGAAAAGTATTTCCGTCAAGGACTGAAGGTTGTTGTAACCGGACATATTCAAACAGGAAGCTATACAAATAAAGATGGTGTGCGTGTGTACACAACTGATGTTGTTGTAGAAGAACAGGAATTTGCTGAGAGCAAGGCTGTAAGTCAGCAGAATAACAGTAATGTGCAGTCTAGCCCGTCACCGTATGGTTCAATGCCTACCGATTCGGACGGATTCATGAATATTCCGGAAGGAATCGATGAAGAATTGCCATTTAACTAGGTGGTGTATAGAGTGAAATGCGATAATGATTGTTTTCATTGCTCATTTCCTGATTGTATCAGAACTTTCTCTGAGTATGAAATGTACCCAGAGAAGTTCAAAAGATATGCAGCTTCAAATAAAGGCAGGGAAAATGAAAAAAGAAAAAGTAAGAGAAAGATAGAGTCCGGAAAGAATGCAGAGTATTGCCGGAGATATTATCAAAAGCATAGAGAAGAAATTCTTCAAAAGAAAAAGGAGGCTAGAGAAAAGTGCAAGAAAGAAAACCATCTGAAAATATAGATGAATTTGTTCGGTTCTTAGAGGAATCAAAAGAGATTTACGAAATGGCGAAAGCAAAGTGCGAAGAATTCGATTCGATGGATCGGTTAATTTATTGGTCTCACAAGTTTGAATTTGCGAGTGATAAGTCAGAAAGAAATCGACTTGGAACAGCCTACCAAAGAGAACGGCAGGAACGGCGCCGGTATAAAGATCTATGTGATGAATATAAAGTGGTATATGATTTTGTGAGTAGCGAAAATAATAAAAGCACTTTACGGAGAATGAAAGGCATGATTGATCGGCAGAAGCATAATGAATCCTATTTAGAAAGTAATAGAGTCTATAAGGCAGGTGAACAAAGTGATACTGCTAGAAGATAAGGGTCAGCAAGCTGGAAAGCATAATGAAAAAAATCGCTATTGGTTAGAGCGTGGCATTGAAGTTGTACAAGCACCGTTACCGGTCGGAGATTATATTTGTGCCAATAATAAGGTAATGGATCTGATTCTACGGAAGAAAAAGCGAGGAATAGCACTCAAAAAAATGGATTTTCTTGGTACATATGATGTTTGTGTGGACACGAAAAAAGACATTCAAGAACTTGCCGGAAACGTGTGTGGAAAGCAACATGCAAGATTCCGAGATGAATGTATTTTAGCTCAGAATAATGGGATTAAGCTTTATGTTTTAGTACAGAACGTTGGTGGTTTAGTAAAAGGTACAAGGGATATTCACAATCCTACAATCACAAAATTGGAAGATCTAGATAATTGGAAAAATCCAAGATTATTTGAGATGAAAAATTCAGATGAAATTATCGGATATTGGAAAAGTGGAAAGCCGAGGTATAAACGAGTGCAAAAAAATCCAAGCGCTACTCGGGGAGAAACTTTGATGAAAGCCTGCAGAACAATGCAGGAGAAATACGGAGTAGAATTCGTATTCTGCCATAATTCAGAGCAGGGAGCAAAAGTATTAGAACTACTCGGTATGGAGGTATAAGAATTGGCAAGAAAGGTAAAGGAAGGATTGGATTACTTTACTCTGGACTGCAACATGAATGATAAAATCAAGCTGATAGAAGCAGAATTTGGAATTAAGGCGTTTGCGATAATCGTCAAGCTATATCAAAAGATATATTCAGAGCGTGGTTATTATTGTGAATGGAATGAAGATGTAGCACTTCTATTCATTGCCAGTCTTGGTGGTAATAGCGGTGTGAGTAAAAGTCTAATAGACATTATATTGGCTGCTTCTATCCGCCGGGGTATTTTTTCACAAGAACTTTATGAAAATTTTGGAATACTGACATCGAAGAGGATTCAAGAGCAATACTTCGATGCAGTATCCAGAAGAGAAAAAGTGGAAGTCGAAAAAGAGTACCTCTTAGTTAAAGTTTGCAAAAATATGGTTATTGTAAACAATAACTCAATTAATGTAGACATTAACTCTCAAAATGTTAGCAACAATTCACAGAGTAGAGAAGAGAAGAGTAGAGAAGAGAATATAGTATCTAAAGATACTATTCGTCAGACTGACGTCCAACGTTGCGTAGAAGCATGGAATAGTCTTTCGGATTGTGGAATTAAAAGTATCTCTAAGATGACAAGTTCTTCAAAGAGGTATCAGTCATTAGTAGCAAGAATCAGAGAATATGGTATTGATAATGTTCTCGTTGCGATTGATAAAATCAGGCATAGTAAATTCCTGCAAGGACGATCTGGAAGTAAAAGAGCATGGATAATCACTTTTGATTGGTTTGTGCTTCCAAGTAACTTTCCGAAAGTTTTAGAAGGTAACTACGATGACGATTTGCTAGATAAACAAACTACGCAGCAGACAGACAATGGAGGTTGGCAGTAAATGTTAAATGAGAAAGAGATAAGAAAGACAATTGCATTGATGAAACCAGAAGGACAATTATTTGAAGTTCGCGTAATTTATGGGAATAAGGCAATGTACAGCGGATATTTCAAAAATGCAGATGACCTAATGAATGCATTTGATGAATTGAGAAATTTCGCGGATTGCAATATCTACATGACATTGAACTCCATTAATGCTGCATGTTATGACCGGATACAGAAGAATCGATTTGAGAAGAATGCAAAAGCAACAACAAGTGATCATGATGTGGTCGGTTACGATTGGTTGATGATTGACTTGGATCCGCAACGGCCGAGTGGTACATCATCAACAGATGAGCAGATAGAAAAAGCAAAAGAGCAGGGAAATAAAATTTATCAGTTCATGAGAAACTTGGGATTTTCAAAACCGCTTTTCGCAAATAGTGGAAATGGCGTACATCTTTTGTATCGGATCCGGCTCAAAAATTCAGATGAAAATAGAAAGCTAATAGAAATGTCGTTAAAAACTTTAAATATGCTGTTTGCAAGCCAGGAAATTGATGTAGACATGAAAAACTTTAATCAGTCGAGAGTATGTAAGTTATATGGCACAACGGCTCAAAAAGGTGCAAATTCGGCGGAAAGACCGCATCGTATGAGCTACATTATTGGGAATCCGGAATCAATCGAAGTGAATGACATTAAATATCTGCAGAAATTATGTGATCTGTATCCGAAAGAAGAAAAACCACAAAAGTATAATAACTATCATCCAAGGGAATTCGACTTAGAAGAATGGATGAATAAGTATGGATTACGGTACAGAAAGAGTAGTTATGCGGACGGAACGAAGTACATTTTGGAATGTTGCCCGTTTGATTCAAACCACAAAGGAAAGGATGCTTGTATTTTTCAGTCGAAGACCGGAGCAATTGGTTTTCATTGCTTCCACAACTCCTGCATAGATAAAACTTGGAAAGATGTAAGATTGCTTTATGAACCGGATGCTTATGAAAAGCGTCAACAGGAATACGAGAAAAGGATTTATGCAAAACCGAATCGGCAACAAGAAGTGAAGAAAATCCATGAAGCAGAAGGAAAGCCTGTATTCTACACAGCTTCAGATATTTTGAATCTTCCACAAGAGGAAGAGAGTTTTGTAAAGACAGGAATTGGAATGATTGACAGAAAAATGCGTGGTTGGAAGAAAACTTATGTGTCAGTAATTTCAGGTTTGCGTGCATCGGGGAAAAGTAGTGTTATTTCAGAAGTTTGTCTTGATTGTGTGGATTCAGGTAATCGTGCAGGTGTATTTTCAGGGGAGCTTGCACCGAAAAACTTTATGCGGTGGATGAATCTACAGGCTGCGGGGAAAGGGTATGTAGAACCAACACAGTTTGAAGATTACTACAATGTCCGGCGAGAATATCAGGAAAAGATAGCGGATTGGCTTGGAAATAATTTTTTTCTGTATAACAACGAATACGGGAACAATTTCACGGCGATTATGGAGCAATTCGAGAAGAAAGTTGAAGATGACAAACTTGATGTGCTGATTTTGGACAACCTTATGGCATTTAATATTTCTAATCTTGGAGAGAATAAGTGGGATGCACAAACTGAATTTGTATTAAGCCTGCAGCGGCTGGCTAAACGGAAAAATATACATATCGCATTTGTGGCGCATCCGCGAAAAGCAATGGGATTTTTGAGGCTTGATGATATTTCCGGAACAGGAGATCTTGGGAATGCTGTCGATAATGCTTTTATTGTGCATCGTGTAAACAATGATTTTATTCGGCTCACCAAGCAGATGTTTGGATGGAAAGATGACAATGAATTGTATCAGGCAACGAATGTTATAGAGATAGCAAAGGACCGTGACGGTGGACTTCAAGATTGTTTTATTCCGCTGTATTACGAAAGAGAAACAAAGAGACTCCGGAATACGGTTGTGGAAAATAAGATTTACGGATGGAATAAAAGCGATGATGGATTTTCAAGTGCGGAAGACTTAGCGATTCCGTTTGAGGTGTAAGCGTATGGAGAGAACAAATAAACCGGAACAATATTTGATTCTTACAGATGCATGGGGAATAATGCGAAAATACTTAAACGCCGATGAAACGATGTGTAATCAGGTAATTATTGATGCTGATGAATTATATAAGCGCTTTAATTCTCCGTTTGCAAAGGAAGTTGCAGTAGCCTGTTTGAATGAGGTGGACAGAATTATGAAGAAAAATAGGGAGAAACACAATGGCTAAAAGGGATAAAGAGTACGAAGCAAGGATGCAAGGGATGCTTTATGCTGCAAACATTGTAAAAGAGCATGATCTTGACTACTTAGAGAAAGAAATTAAAAGACGCGGTGTTTTAAAGACTCCGTTAGCTTATACAGATAAACAGATTGATGAATTTTGGAATCAGTTGTCAGCTAATCTGTATGCAACAATGACATGTGTTACCGGAATGGTGCTGCATGATGTGTTTGGATTTGGGAAGCAGAGATTACATAAATTCCGAGAAGAATTTCAGAAAGCAACGAATGCATCACTTGACCTTGATTGGCTTGGTGGACATTACGTAACATTAGAAGATTATGCAATTTATCTTAATGAGAAATATGATTTAGGATTGGATGTTGCGAGAATTGCGGTATGCCAAAAGTCACATGATGAAAAAGAGAACTACAGAATGGCGAATATTGATCGTGTTCTTACAGAATTAAAATCCAATGGGTATGAAGAAGCATCGGAGTTTTTGAAAAATAAAATGTAAAAGTGGAAAGGAGACCGAATCCCCGGCCGGGAAAGACATGTCGGATTCATTGAAAGAAAATGGAAAAGTCAAACAATAGAAAGAAAAAAATAAAATGTGAAATTTACAGAGATTCCATGCAAAACTATAAGAAGTATGCAATTCCACCAGCGCAACTAATTATTGCGGATGTACCGTACAATGTAGGAAATAACTTCTACGGTAGCAATCCTATGTGGTATAACGGTGGAGATAATAAAAACGGAGAAAGCAAACTAGCCGGAAAAGCAGCATTTAACTCAGACTACAATTTTAACTTGTATGAGTATTTCCATTTCTGTAGCAAGATGCTAAAGAAAGATGATAAAAAGCCGGTGAAACGTGGTAGAAGTAGTGATTCGCCATGCATGGTGATTTTCTGTAGCTTTGAGCAAATACAAACATTGATTAATGCGGCGAAGAAACATGGCTTTGTGAATTACATACCATTAGTATTCTGCAAAAATTACAGCCCACAAGTTCTAAAAGCGAATATGCGAATTGTTGGAGCGACAGAGTATGCTCTTGTATTTTATCGCGATAGACTCCCGAAATTTAGAAATGGAGTCCAAACGGATGAAAATGGAAAAACAATTCGTGGAACGGGTAAGATGGTGTTTAATTGGTTTGATTGGGAGAAAGATGGAAAAGATATTCCCAAAATTCATCCAGCACAAAAGCCGGTAAAAGTTCTGAAAAAGATTATTGAAATATTTACAGATCCGGGAGATGTAGTGATTGACCCATGCTGTGGAAGTGGTTCTACTCTAAGGGCTGCAGCAGAACTAGGGCGTAGTGCTTTTGGATTCGAGATTGATAGGAACTTTTACACAAGAGCAAAAGAAGAAATGCTTGTATTTGAACAAGGCGAGCAAATGAACATAGAAGATTTTATTTAGGAGGAACGTTATGCAGAAAGAATTTACAAAATCGGATTTGAAAGATGGGATGGTAGTTGAAGAACAAAGAGGCGTAATGGGAGTTGTTTTAAAAGATAGGATTTTGTATGAAGACGGTTGGGACAGTCTCATCTCATGGGAAGAAGATTTAAGAAGCAATAGCTGTGACGGTTTTGATATTGTAAAAATATATAAAATCAGAATCGAAAGTATATATGAATTATCGGATATTCTCGATATTGAAAACCTCGAACTCATTTGGGAACGAGACGAAACAAAGCGCATGACATCAGAAGAAATGCGAGTGAAGTTGGAAGAGCTGACTGGAGAGAAGATCGAGATTGAACCTAGCAGAGAAGAGGTGGTTGGGGCGTGTTATGAATATTGCAAAAACTATCCGGTAATGTCCTGCAAGGACTGTCCTCTTCACGAAGTTAAAAACTGCAATTTTGAACAACTAACAAATGAGGAACTAAAAGAATGTTACGAGAAGGTGATTGCAAATGAAAAAAAAGATGCGTATGTTGCGGAGAAATCATACCAGAGGGTAGAATGGTCTGCCCTCTCTGCCAAGAAAAGCCGAACGAGCGGTTAAAGGTAGGAGATACGATAAAATGCTCTACAAGCAAAGAAATGGTCGATTTAATGATGTTGCTTGCGAAAGATGGAATCGAAACAGACTTCTTGTATGAGAAAGACGGAGAGCATTGGTTGTGGTTGGAGATAGTCGAGGTGATGGAATATGGACGAAAAGTATAAAGACATTCAAGATGATGAATTCGAAGATGATATTGATCCATCAGATTATTTTGACGATGATTACTGTTATGAGTGCCAAGGGTACGGAGATGATTATCGATTTGATGAAGATGGTGATTTGATTTGTATGTGCGATAATTGTGTGCATAATCCTAACAACTGGGATGATGGATATTGGATTGGAGATGATTAGATGGACGAAAAGAAAGTTAGAGAAGCGATAGAAATTATCAAATCAAATTATCCGACAAGTGGATATTACATGTTGTGTGAAGCATTAGACATAGCGGTCGAAGCATTAGAAAAGCAGTTGCCGATGAAGCCAATAGTTGTTAGTAATACTTCTTATAATCGATATCAATGCCCTAGATGTAATGATTATATTTGCAAGAGAGAACCAATATGTTTAAAGTGCGAACAACCAATTGATTGGTCGGAATAATGAAAAGTCAACTGCGAGTTGAGTTTTGAGTTGGGTTTTCTGCGAGTGATCGTGGGGAACGGAAAGGTGGAAGAAAAATGGAATTAAATATAAAAAAAGGTCATGCAGTAGCATTTGATTTTGATGGAGTAATACACAAATATTCTAAAGGCTGGCAGGATGGGAGTATTTATGATGAGTACAACCATGAAGTCTTAGATTTGATATTGCTTTTGAATACAATGAAGGTGCCCGTCTTTATTTTATCAACAAGAGAACCGAAACAGATAAAAGAATGGTGGGATAAACAAGGATTTAGCATGAAGGCAGGAGTTATTGAACCAAATACATTATTTTTCAATGATTTGAGTTTTGTTGGAATAACGAGAACAAAGTTACCGGCACAGATTTATGTGGACGATAGAGCATATCAGTACACAGGACAAACAGTAAAAGAGTTTTTGCTTGATTTTACGGAGGTGGAGTGATGGAAGACGCGGAAGAAATAAAAAGGTTTAAGGCGAGACAGATACGTTATAAAAGACCTATCGTAAAAGACTTGAATCTTGATACAATTGCACAAGATTTGTGGGATATCCGGGAAGAGTGTGAAAATATCAGGTGGTATACAGATTCAGAAGACGGAACGGATTCTCTGATTAATGCGCTCGATGGGGATGAGGACGAAGCATATGAATTCAAGATGGCTTTTGCAGATTTATGCGCAGAATGTGACAGAATGAATGAGGATTTGAATGAAGAGTGGGTGCCAGAGTGTTTTGAAATTTTCTTTGTAGCGGTAGGTGCTGGAGAGTCGTACGGTGGCATACTAGGTTGGGATTCGTTTGAGCAGGATTATTTTGGTATTTCTTGCACAGATAGTTTTGCAGAGGATGAAGCAAAAAAGAAGCTGAAGCAAATGACAAAAGACAATCTGATTGCAGCTGCTAGACAATGTTTCAAAATTTATCATGCATATATTGGCCTGAGAAACAGATATGACAGCTTGAAGGCAGCGATTGATATTTTGCGCGATCAGAATACTGGATACCTACAGGTAGTGAAAGAGATTGAGAGGTTGTACGAAGAGGTCAGTAAGGATAAATGGAGCAGGAACGAATACAGCAAGGAGTCAAGAGAGTGGGAGAGATATACGGACGCACTTCCACCGGAGGCTTGGATTGCGTAACTAAACTGATATTTAGTGAAGGAAAAACTATGAGAGAAATTCTTTTTAAAGCAAAGAGAAAAGATAATGGCGAATGGGTGGAAGGTTTTGTTTTTGAATTCAAAAATAAATTTTACATTACAGAAATGGCGCAAACTTTTATGACAGCATATTACACAGAAAAAAGCGTTGTAGATTTTAATATGAGAGCCTATGAAATTGATCCAGAAACCCTCTGCCAATACACCGGACTTACCGACAAGAACGGTAATAAGATTTGGGAGAATGATATTGTAAATAGAACTGATTTACATGTTGTAAGTGAGCCGTCTATCGGATTTATTGAATACGATTTGGAAAGCACGTCATTCTTAATACATTGGACAGATAAGGTAGAATATTCACCAACATATCATTGGAAAGATAAGTTGCAAGTAATCGGAAATATTTTCGATAATGCAGAATTGTTGGAGGTGGAGTGATGAAAAAATGTATTGCTAGTCAAGAAGAAATATGTAGAAATTTATACGGATTTGGTACGAAATGCAGTGGTTATAGCGAAGGGTGTAAATTAAAAAAACATTACGATACTATGAGCAATATCATTGAAAGACAAGCAGAATTAGAGAGAAAAGCTTTTGGAATAAAAGGAGATGTGGAGTAATGAACGTACTAGAGAAGATCTTGGAAGAGATAAAAGACTTAAAGGAAAAGCAGAATAGTAGCAATCAGGATTATGCGACAGGATACCTCAGTGCTTTATCAACAGTCGAAGGAATCATATCAGGAGCGAAAGAGAACGATGGTTGGATTCCAGTAGAAGAGAGATTGCCGAAAAAGCCTGTGTTTGGTGAGGATTCTTATATTGTGCAACATAAATGTATAACTACACCATACTCAGCTTACTGGGATGGAGAAAACTGGACTGAAGACTACAGCGATGAACCAATAAGAGGTATTATTGCATGGCGGCCACTTCCAAAACAGTATAAACCAAAGAAACAAGACTAAAGAGGACAGCGGAGTATGGTTTTAAATGCCTATACTCCGACCTCAAAAAAAGCTCCTCTACTATATATACAATTTTAAAGAAAAAAACTTACGGCTGTTTAAAAAAAGGAGAACTAATGAGATATAAAATTATTTTAGTGGCAGCAGTCCTTATTATGGCGGTGCTACTACGGGAATTAAAGAATATGGAGGGATAGACTATGAGCGAACAACATAGAACCAAGGAAGAATACATAGAACGTCACGCGGATCAGTATTGCGAGGGAGATCGCGAAGTGGCAGCAGGACACAAGATCGTGAAAGAAGTCTGTGAGGAGCTTAAGGAAGAATGAGTACGAGGGATAAGTGTCTTAGAATACTTGAAAAAGAAAGGGATGATAGCGTGAGAGAAGATAAGATGCGGAAATACAGAAACCAAGACCGACTTGGTAGCGCAGAAAGCCAAAAGGCAAGTAAAGAGGCGGTAAAGGCGTTCCGGCATAAGGCATATACAGATGACATGAGATTAAAAAATAAAATATTCAGAAAATCTGTGAAATAAATCGCGCCATTTTAGAGGTTTTTTGAAACCTTAGAAAAAAATCTTCAAAAAAAGATGTCACCATAAAAAATCTGGGGCAAAAAATATGGACGTTGGAACAGTTATTGGTTCTGACGTCCTTTTTCTGACAATTTATGTAATCCCGTCATGTGATCCTGCGAATGCTTTTTCGTGTGTTGTGTGCTTCCGTATGCCTCTATTTTGCGTTAGAGTATCATTAGGCAATATTCCATAGGTTTATGCAGTAAATCGTCTTATATCGTCAAATATAGCCATTAAAATGGCATTTGTCAAGATGCAACAAGAAAAGGCGGACAAAATCCGCCTATTGTTCTAAAATTTCAAAGCATCTTTTGATTTCCTCTAAATCGTGACAGCAAACACCGCCCGGATATCTATAAATAGCCATGTAATCACGTCCTGATAGTGGCTGAATGTCATATAATACAGCGATGAAACCGCCGTTTCCTTTGATTTTATACGGGTATCCGTCTTTTCTCATTTTCTCAATTGTTTTATTCATTTTTAAACTTTCTACCCTTTTCCCTGGGTGCTAGGATTTATTTTGATAACTAGCAGATATTATGCAGCAGATCAGCTACACCCCGGCATCTGATACGCTCACGCCGGAAAGCAGATATTTTAAATAAATGTGATATACCAACCAAAAAGGAAGCCGGGGCAATGCTCCCCGGTACGCTGTCAGCGGTGATTATGCGTAAATTGTATGTAAATTTTTGAATCGCCACATTGCAATAGCAAGGCTTTTCGGGCTGCGGATGATATAGCCATTGATTGC
>NFZC01008932.1_pt1 | contig 20359 bp, 38 predicted proteins | sample 1095391 | NCBI WGS metagenome assembly NFZC01 (sample SAMN03609890, study PRJNA323583) | gut metagenome | isolation source: feces | host: Rattus norvegicus | place: Denmark: Riget | collected 2013
CGGACTGTACGGACAGCTCTCCGAAAGGACTTACCGACAGTTTGACGTGTCTTGCAGCTGCGTTGGCCATAAGGAGTGCCCTTTCGACGGTGGACTTCAAAGACTCCACATTAATGTCAAAATACATACTGTTGTCAGTAGGAATGACGGCAGTCACATTCGGATATTTGCCGACAATCTTACGGCACGTGATTTTGGCGTCAGAAGCCCTTATTTCGACGTTGTTGCTACCGAATGATAGGATTACACTATCCTCGCCGTTAATCACGCTCAAAACGGCTGAAACAGCCTTATTTGGGACGATTGCGCTCAGCTTCTCTCCGCCGTATTCTTCCGCAAGCTCGATTTTGTTGAAGAACAGCTTGTGGGAATCTGAAGCCGCAAAGGTAATGGCGTTGTTCATCACTTCGATATTGATACCCGAAAGCGCGGGACGTATCTCGTCATTGGCAGCATACCTTGTAGCATTCTTCAGTGTGTTGAAGAGCTTTTCCGCTTTCACTGCAATCTTTGTCACGTCCTGCTCCTTTTCGGGAAGCACAAAGTCCTCGGAAGGAAAGACGGGAAGTGTAAGCGAACCTGCGCTATGGATTACCTCGCATTTCGTCTTGTCCGCGTTCAGTGTGATTTCCTCGTCCGAAAGCGTCTTGAGGATATTGCACAAGTCTTTCGGATTTACGCAGAACTCTCCTGCTTCGTCCGCAGATACCACCGCTGTCCTCTTAGTGATAGCCGTCTCTCCGTCAAACGAGCTTATGATTGCATAACCGTTCTTGACAATAATCTTGGCGTTCTCCAATATCTGCATAGTCTTGTTCTTACCTGCCATTGAGCCACCGACAGCCAAAGCGGCGGCAAAGTCTTTGTTGTTCACTTTGATTTCCATATTGATAACCTTTTTTAATTGTTTTCTCCAATAATAAGTTCTTTTGCATAAGGCAGCTCCTCAATGAACTTGCAGAACGCGCCCCAGTCCTCTTTGAGTTTGTGGTTTCTCCTCTGAAAGTACATCGTCTGCAAAGTCTTGTAGTTAGTACTTACGTGAACGAATAGCTCCGTTCCCATTGGGCACTCACTGATAATACGCATATACTGATAGTACCTACATTCCTCATTTGTCTTGGCATGTACAATAACCTCATCATTCGTTTCTTCGTCGATTAGAGCAAAGTCTTTTTCCCCAATGTTCTTTTCAACAATGTAGTTGTATTGCGCAATCAACCACTGCATTTTGTTGCGTGTCTCTTTTGAGACATACTTGTTGCAGCACTTGGAGAAATCCATTTTGGTAATCCTGTGCATAAGGCTGCTGGACGAACCGTATTGAAGAAAATGATAACGTTGTATCTGCTTGGTTATATATTGAGTATAAACCATATCGAAGTGAACCGATATGCAGGTAAGATAGTTGTCGTGGCATTTCACATTCTTATCGTTCTTGCTCGCTTGAACGAGCTTGACTGCCCTATCCAGACTTGCTTCAAATTCCTCTTCCGTATTCTCCGCCATTTCCAACCTCATAGCGTTTCTGCTACTGATTACGGCTTCTTTCAGTCCGTAAACTTGTATATTCTTAATCTTTAGCATGATTCATCAATCCGTATTTTTGTTTAAACTCTTGATTTGGCGTGTCCCACACTGTGCCGTATTCGTTTTTCAGTACGGGCACGAGGTCATAGCTCTCGATGAGTTGAAGTGCCCGACTTCTTGGGATAACCTCGGAATGTTCTCCGTCCATAATTTTCTCGTAGACGGAATTCTTCATTCCGATAAAAGTTTCGTAATATTTGATGATTATCATTTCCCAGTACTGCCGTATGAACCACTGCCGCGCTCGGTTTCATTAAGTTCGTCTACTATTTCGAACTCGATAGGAAGAGTAAATCCGAGCTTGATTTGACCTATTCGGTCGCCTACTTTGTAGCGTGGCATATTCGTAAGTAAATGATAAAAGACAGCAGACACCTCCCCTCTAAAAAGCTCATCTACAGTCCCTTGCGCATTGCTAAGGCACATACCTGTTTTCCAAACAGAGGAGCGTGGACGGAAATCTAATGATATATTGCCTGCAAAGTTGGACATATCCACAAGATGTTGATTTTTGCAAGGCACTCCAAATCCCATAAAATCCGTTTCGGCAATTACCGTCTTGTCTCTTTCAATCTCAAAGGCAAGTCCGATACCATATTTCCAGACATTCGGCCCAATCTCCTCCTCGGAAGTTGCAACCACATCATAGCAGAAGTCGCTGTCGTAGGTCTTGTACGGTACTACCGCGTTTTCATTAAGTTTCTTAATTTTTACTTTCATCTTATTCTTTAGTTTTATATTTTTCATAACAAACAAATCCTGCCACAACCAGTGCAAGCAGCGCGAGCATAATCAGTAATGCCACTACTGGCCCTAAAAGTACTTGTAGCACTCTCGACAAAGTTAAAAAAAATCCCACTACGACAGAAAAGGCTACAAGATCCAAAAAGGTAATAACTGCCACTTTCAAAAATTCCTTAAACTTCTTCATTTTATTTTTTGGTTTATTAAACTTACTTTTTGGTACAGCAGTGCATCCCTCCATATACTTCATTTGGGCTTCTACCAACTTTTTGATACCTTCAGTTTGAGTGAAAGGGCTTTCGATAAATTTTGGAGTATAGTCCTCTCTTTCAATGTTATCCATATCACTTTAAGATTTCAAATTCATCATCAAATATGATTATTATCTGTTATCTATTTTCTCTGCAAGTTCTTTTTTGTAGGGGCAATGAGTAGCAATAGCTTCTATATTGCTACTTTCCCCTTGAAGTTTACAGGATACCTGTTTGCCGTAATACTCCCACTCTATGTAGTGTTTGCATCCCAATTCTTTGCATAAGTTGTCAATGTTCTCCATATCAAAATAAAGTTAATGTGTTTTTCTCGTTTTCAATTCTCTGCTCGGCAATCTTGAAGAACTCCTCGTTAATCTCGTAGCCGATAAAATTTCTGTTATTCTTGACTGCCGCTACGCCAGTTGTGCCGCTGCCCATAAAAGGGTCTAATATCGTATCTCCTTCCTTTGAGTGGAGTTTGATATACTGCATTAGATGTAAAACCGACTTCTGTGTAGGATGAAGCCTTTTTGCATTGCTTACTATCGGGCTTGTATAGACTTTACTCTTATATTCGAATGGAGTGTCATTATTGAATGTAGCGCCTTTTCCCCTTATATAAACCACAAATTCAACATCAGAAAGATAGGTCTTATTGCAAAGAGGAATAGGATTTGTCTTATGCCACACAAGAAGTGTTGTATAAAGCCCTTTTTCTTCAAACCATCCCATAATCTTGCTTACTTGCGCATTGGAACAGAAGATTAGCATATTAGGTACTTTGCAAAGTCGCAGAAAATCATTGAATATCAAGTCGTAATTGAAGCCATTGCTTATAAAGCCGATATGTTTTTCTTTTACAAGTTTTCTTTCAGAAAAGCAATTTTTACCACTTCCGCCAATCATATTCAATTCATACGGAGGGTCGGTCAGTATAAGGTCTATGCTCTTGTCGGGCAGTCCCTTCATTAGTTCAAGGCAGTCGCCTTTGTATAGTTGTGTGTTACTCATAGTAATTTCGACTTTTCTATTTCTTCTGCGGTTATAGGAAAATCAATGTTTTTATAAGCGCAATTTACATAATGGAGAGTTATCTCTTTATTACCTACTGTTATATATTAGGCATATTACAATATTCTTCGTGCGTTACGACTGTACAAGGTGTACCGAAATATTCGCACTCTTTGGCAATTTCCTTTGCTTTTGCCTTAATTCTCGCTTTCATCTTTTTTATAGATTTTCCATTGTTTGTTCTTTGCGGCAAAGGAAGGTATCGAACCCACATATAGCACCTTACATAAAGCACTGCTACTCTCTGCCGAGAAGCTAAGGAGGTCATTGGCTTAGCTGCGTGAAAAAAGTTTAACATTTGAAAGCATAAACCTCGTCGACCATCACTGGCAGACCCATCTATCAAACAACATCACAAAGATAGTCAAAAACTTTTAATATACAAAACTTTTAACCAAAAGTTATCGGGATTTCTTGAAATTCTCCTTAATGGCATTTATTTCGTCAGAGTTCTCCATTGCTTCCACTAACAAGTTGGCAGCCACATTAATTGAAAAAGCACGGAGTTCGTCAAATTGGCAGTACTCCTTGCTTTCGTACCTTTCGAGTTTCTCCTTGATGTCCTTCAGCAGTCGGTTGTTCTCGGCCAAGAGCTGGAGAATGATATCTAATTTTTCTTCCATTGCCCTATTCTATTGTGACAATCTTGAACTCAATGCGTGGGTCTTCCTTATCCACGAACTTTTCCGCTACTATCTTTACGCACTTGTTGTCATTGTCTATTGTTTTAGTCTTTTGTAGACAGTCCAAAACCACTTTTAGGGCGTTGTCAATATCTGAACGCATTGAAGGATAGAAAACCCTACAATGGAACTCAAACATACCGCTTATGCCAAGGTTGCGGTATGCACCCACCTGCATATAGAAGCTGTCCTCATAGGCTTTAAGGCTCTTCTGCTTTGCAAGCGTGCCGTGTCCTCCAAGAGTTACAATCCTATACTGATTTGCTTTCGAGGGTACTGTTCCCTTTACTGTCTGCCACTGGTATTCCATAATGTATAATTCTATTTATCTAACATTTGTCTGAGTTCTTCAATTTCTTTTTCCTTAATTTCGATTTCGGCTTTTATTGAGTTGTATTTTTGTTCGTATTCTATCAGTTTGTATTCTTTTGCCGCTTTGTCTGACAAAATACGAAAATTTGAATTATAGGTGTATTCGGCTTCGTGGATTTTGCAGTACCTTACAATGGAACTATGGTCACGGTGCAGTAATCTGCCTATGTGGGTCGAGCAAAGGTTGAAATAGTAACGTAAGGTGTAGGCTATCGCTATTCTTGCCATAACAAGATTGTAATCCCTTTTCTTGGAAATCAAATCCTCGTACTCAACGCCCAATACGGAGCACAGCCTTTTTACAATATCCTCAAATGTAAGCATACTTAAAATTCACTTTTTTGCAAGTCCAAAGTTAATCCTTTTTCGGCAATAAATACATTGTTCATACTGAACTCCGACGCCACCCTTTCCCTAAACTCCACCGCATTGCTGTTGCCGTTACTAAGGTGCAAAAGTACAATATTCTGCAAATCTTCGCAAAAATTATTTCCGATAGCCGTGATTGTGTTCTGTATCTCCAAGTGGTTGCCGTATCTTGAACGGATGTCCTCGTCATTGCAGAGGTTGTCGATAAGTATCTCTTCGCTGTAATTGGCTTCGATAAGGATATGGTTGCAGCCTTTCACGCGGTACTTGAAAGTCGAGCAGTCTGTAACGAAAAGAAGCCGTCCAAATTCCTCGTGGTCGATTATGTAGGCATAGCACTCGCAGGAATGGGGAACGCTTATGGGCTGAACATAAAAGCCACCTATCTTATATTTCTTGCCCGTTTCAAGCAATCTTACGCCATTAAATTTGTCGCATACCTCCTTGCAGGAATAAACGGATAATCCGAACTTTACCGCCTCCTTGATTGACTTGCTATGGTCGCTATGCCCGTGACTTATCAAACATCCACAAATCTTTGATAAATCGTAATTTACATCTTGCAGTATCTTTTTCCACGGCAAGCCCAATTCTATCATCAGACTTTCCTCTCCACATTCGAGCAAATATACATTGCCGGCACTTCCACTTCCGTAACATTGTAGAGTTGTCATTACCTTTGTTCCTTACGTTCACTTTTAATTATATGTATAGCTCCACACAAAGGACATTCGACAAAGATGCTGTCTATATAAACCGACTTCGGGGAAGAAAACCCATTTGGTTGTGTTTCTCCAATATACTCATGTTTTTTTGCGAAGTCATCCTTGTTATATTCGTATTCGCAACCGCATTTCTCGCATTTATGCGACGGCATTTTAATTATTTTCATAATCCTCTTCCTTACTGAAATGAATACCTATATTGTAATTTGCACCGGCCTCCAGCGTCTCGAAATTTTCCAATGGGATGCGATGTATATCTGTGTCAACACTGAAACCTATTATCCCAACAGCATAACTTTTCGAAACAATCTCCGAAATTCCTTTGAGATAGGTTCGCAACTCGTCTGCTATACTCTCTTTCAGAGCCTTAATCTCTCCGATGGTCATATCTTCAATTCTCTTCATATCTCTTCTTCTATCAGTTCCTCCCCCGTGCAGAGGAACACAAAATTTTCAAGTTCATGGAGATATTGGACATCCATTCCTCCGATTCCAACGCAGTCCTCATTATCAATATGGACTGACCATTCTTTCCCTTTGCTGTTCCGTTCCTCGCCCCAATAGGTTATTTCTATTGGATAACCGTTGAGTATAATTTTCCAATAATGGAAATTGGGCACTACGTCCTCAAAGAACTGCTCAAATCCCAACTCTTTCAGCAGTTCTTCGGTAATGGGGATAGGGTCAAATTTTCTTGCCAGTTGAGCCTTCCAAATGCCGTCAATAGCATCTTTTGTTTGAATTAAGGCATCTTCCTCTCCGTTAGACAGAGCGTCTATTCTTATTCGTTTCCCGTAGAACTCTATATGTGCTCCAATATGTAGCTGTCTAATGTCAATCATAGTCTATTCGTTATTATATGAATTACATAATGTTTGAACATAGTATCTTTTAGATGTCTTTCCCCTCCTTCGCGTGTACTCATATTTTGTCATTCCACTGCCATTAGTAAAGTAAACATAATGACCGCCATCATTAAAACGATATACTTTCACGCCATCAACTTCAAAGAGAAATTCTACCTTATAATTTGGATTATCTGTCTGTTTTAATTCTACTCCTTTTTCGATACAACCGCACAATAACGATATTGCACATAACAGTATTAAAAACTTTTTCATAATTATTTTTCCTTTTTATAATACTCGTCTGTTTCTTCATTGTAGCCATAACAGTCGGGGCAAAGTAACTCGCCGTTATGTTCTATCCAACCGCCGTCAAGGGCGTGGCTTTTAGCCGTATCTTTATCCACAAAAGCGCAATAATCTTCAGTGCGGAATAATTTGCCACAATTATCACAAACTGCGCCATACATTGTTATTTCTTCAATCATAATCTATTTTCCTTTTTCAAGATATTCCAACGCCCTTTCAATTCCAGCGGAAAGACCGTCATCGTAATCGTCAAACTGCTGACCGATACTCAATACTCTACCATTTGGTATTCTCAACCAAACCTCGACATAGAACGCGCTGCGTACTCCATTCAGATTGACTTGTACGCACAAGCCTTTTTCTTCTCGCAGCCACTTCTGCGCTTCCCATAAGAAAGGTGCGGCAACATCCCGACCACAGCATTCAGAGTTCCTGAACGAAGGCATCAAGGCAGAAGACATAAGCGCAGGCTTACCGTCAGGCTCTGCCGCCCATTGCGCAAGAGTATCCTCATTAAAGCCCAATTCCTTGAGTTTCATTGATAACTCATAGGAGCAATAATCCTTGATTTCCATCAGTCAATCCCCTCCAATGATTCACGCAAGTCTTTCAGCCAACGATTATTTCTTTCCGTCCTTGCAATCTCCTTTTGCAAATCCTCCAAACGAGAATACATACGGCGCTTGAGTGAATTAGGGGAGAAAAAACACTCTATCCACTCATCCTTATTCGGGATATTTAGTTCATATTCATCGCAATCCCAGTCAATACTGTCTTCCAACTGTTGAATCATAAAACTCTTTAGATTATCATACTCTGGAGTCGGAGGAATCCATTTTCTTACCTTTATGAGCATAACCTCATATTTTGCCCGGAGAATACGCCGCTTCTCATTCTCTTGCTTTGCCTTTTCCGTTTCTTCCGCCACATATTCGTTGTATCGCTTTTCCATTTGCTCGTATGTAGGAGGATTAGCGATGAATTTTTCATAGTTATCCTTTGCCCACTCGTAATTTTTGCGATAATGCTCATCAACCTCGAACCTTTCGGGTATCGGCGCATCCAGCGGCTTGTCACGCATATCTATAAGCGCACCAAAATATCTTGCGCACCGAAGTGCAAAATCCTTGAACGACACATTGTCGTTCTCGGCTATCATTTGTGTATATCCTGTCATTGTTTGTGTTTTTAAGAAGATTAAATGTAAGTCCCCTATATTTCCCAACACAGGGGACTTCGTTAAATATTAAATTAGCATTTGCCATTCATCCGGATACTCCTAACCCCAGTGCTTCATCTTTCCGAATAAAAACCTCGCACTAACAAATGGTATCAGTTATTCACAATACAATCTGTCTTTGGGCACTCCTTTAATGCCCGTTAAAAGGTTAATAAAATATCCTGCCTCCAGCCCATGGGGGAAACCTTCAGCAAAATGGCTGTAAAAGAACTATTCCCCATGTTTTTATCTTTTTCGGGGCAGGAAGACTTAACCGCCTGCCCCATATTCAACTAAAAGTCGTCGTCTCCCGAAGGCATAGGGTCACTCTGCGGCTGGGGATTTTCGTGAGTTTCCTCGTGCTGCTGCTCCTCTACAACAGTGCCCTCTTGAACTTCTACCACTTCGGCTTCCTGCTCGTCCACCTCGGTATCGGGGAGTTTGTTTTCAATAATCTGAGTTTCCTCGTCCATTGCGATTGCGTACTGCGGTGTTGCGTTGATAACCATATTGCAGCCGCTATTGACAAGGGTTTTGCCGACCATTTTTTCGTCGAATGTCTTATGAACGGCCTGCTCCCTGCTTGAACTCTTAGACCAAGCTGTCATAATCTGTTTTTTGGTCATAACAAAGAGTTCTCCGTCTGGAAGATACATATAACCGCCAACGAATGGTTTGTCTATGTTTTCAAGTTTCGTTTCGTGCTTGATTACGAATTTTCTACCGGTTGTAGCATCGATACCAAGTTCAAAGACATCTCCCTCACGGATTACTACCGGAATTGGATTCCAGTTGGGATAAATACGCTTTACCATAAGTACCTTACCGTAGTAAGAATCCTGCAAGCAAAGCTGATTTCCCCTTACAAGTAAGTAACACTGTGATAATGACGCATTTAAACCTCGCGTTACCATTTTGAACAATGCCGAAGAAATAGAGTTCGGAGTACAAACTTCGAGAGCTGGCTTTCCGTTCTTATCCTTCAAGTCCTGCAATATCAGCATTGACATCTTGATAGCATTGACATAGTTGTAGTCCTTCGGCATTGTGAAACCTGCTTCACAAAGGGCATTAACGCGACTTATAACTTGGTCGCCTACATTCTTTTTTACTTGTAATTCATTTGCCATAATTATTTCTTTTTATTTAGTTTCTTAAATTTCTTCTCTGTTTTGTAAACCGATACTGCTGTTGAAATGTTTAGGATTAAGGCGATAATGCTAAATATCAAAGCAATAATTGATAAAATTGTTCTTGTCATAATAATGCTATCTTGCCATATAAAATCTGTTCAAATCCTCCTCAGTAACCACTCCTGCGCTTGCAAGGCCGCGTATGAACTTGAAGGCGGCGTCACGGTTGTCCACGTCATATCCGCAGCGGTCGGCATAAAGAAGCATAAGTCTGATACACTCGAAGGCATCGCGCATCATAAGGTCGTAGTCGCTCGTATTGAGGTTCTTCGTATAGTCCTTCTCCAGCTTGTCGAACTCCTCCTTTGTCCTGTCCACCTGCGCCTGTATCTTTGCTATCTGCTTCTTCTTGTCCCCGTTGAACTGGCACTTCTCATTGCGAAGCCTTCGGTCAATGTCGTAAACGAGGTATTCCACCGAGCGCATAAGCACATACATAAGATTGGTTTCCAAGTCTATGATTTTTGGCATTTCGTGAGTCTCCTCCTCTTTTGCCACAAAGCTCTCACAAGGCAAATGGTATGGAGTGGTGTTCTTTCGGAACTGTGAGCAGAACCAGCCCTTCTTTCCTGCGTATTTGCAGTCCGCGCAATATTTCGTCATATCGTTTTTTCTTTTGAAGTTCAAATGATGTTTTCTGAAATTGCCTTTACAACGGTGAGCCATCGGGGCGATGAATGTTCGCCCGCAATGCTCACACTGAAAGTTTCTTATAGGATTATCCATTATTCAACGATAATTATTCGGCTTTTTGAAGGAATAATGTCCACTTCCTGATAACCTTCTATCACAGGCTCATTACCTTCAGTAAAGGCGTGGTATTCGTCAATAAAGACAGGCAGCGCAACATCGAATGTTTCCATAAAGAGCATCTGCATCTCTATATTCGTCTTGATTTGGTTCGAGAAGTTGAGTGAGCGGAACTTCACGCCGTCCTTACCCCTCAGAACAGTGTCGGGTACAAGCGAACCGTCCTTCTGCGTCGACCACATATCAATGCGGCTCTCTTTTAGTCTGCCGTTAATCCTCCCCGAAGTGATGTCGGCCCTTTCCTGTCGGTATTCCTTGCATTTGGCAATCTTGTTTTCAAGAGCGGCAATCTTCTCGCCCACCTCGCGCAGCTCGCCACGTAGCTCATAAATGTCTTCCCTGATTTCGTCCGCTTTCGCTTTCAGACCGTATCTTCTATTGAGGGCGTCAAGGTCAGCCATAATGACGTACTTCATATCGGTAAGAGCCTGATTATCGTTCTGAGGGATTTCAGGAAGGCTGGATTTCAAGTCCTCAATCTCTTTCGTGAGTTTAGCATATTCTTCTGTTTCCTCGTAAGGCTTGATGTTCGCTCTTGCAGAAGCAATCTCCGCTTCAAGCGCAGTCGTGTCCACTTTTACGGAGTCTTCTGGAACAGATGCAAGCGCATCCTTTGCTTCCGATAGTTTTTCTTTGGTACGTTCAATATCGTCATTGTTGAGTTTGCCTTTTCTGACGACATTTTCGAGGTCAGCTTTCTTGCCGGCATTGAATTTCTCCCTCGCTTTTTCAAGCATATCCTCAGGAAGCTCCTGTCCGCAATAGGCGCACTTGTCTCCGGTGAACACACGGGCCTTGATTTCGTCTTTCTCCCTCAAGAGTGACTGACGCCTTTCTTCGAGACGGGTGATTTCTGCTTCAAACTTGGCAATCACATCAGACAGACTTTTCTTTTTTGTGGCATTATCAGCATTGGTCTTATCCACTTTTGCGTTAGCCGTCTTAATCTCACTCAACTTGGCCGTTAAAAAGGTCAAATTCGCGTTTTCTTTGACGATATAAGCATTCCTGCACTCATTAAGTTTAAGTGTCTTAGAATTGATTATATCGAAGATTGCGTCCCTCTGTCCGAGGATAGGTTTGATTGCTTCTCCGTTGCCGAGTATTCTGTTGTCGATGTCCTCAATCTCCTTTCTCTTGTCTGCAATCTCCTTCTCCAGTGCGGCATAGTCAATCTGATTGTATTCGGCAAGTGCCTGCTCCTTGTTCTCGATAAGCGCAGGAATTTCACTCTGCCTTTTCTCGATAGGGGACTTCTCTTTCTTCGCTCTTTCCTCAATCTGCTCGGTAGTCCACTTCTGCATATCCTCAGCAATAATAGAATAGTCGCCTTTCAAATCTTCACCCTTGATTTCTCCGACAATGCCCTCAAGCACTTTTCTCGCCTTGTTCTTATCATCCTCAATAAGTCCGGAAGAGAAACTACCACTGAGAAGATACGGCAGCATATCCACGGGGCAGATGTTGGCTTCAATCCACTTGTTGAAGTCAGTAGCTGAAGTCTCGATATTGTCGATAAGGCACTCATATACGTCTGAAGCGGCCTTCTCGTACTCATTGCTACCTTTTTTCCTTACGAACTTTGCCGTAGCCTGCTTCTCCAATGTATATTCAATTCCGTCCACCTCGACAACTGCTTTCACAATCGCTTTCGGAGTTTCGGGTGAAAGGCTGTGACCGTCCTTGTCGTTGAACAGATTGTAGTTCTTTGTTTCGCAAGCGGCAGCAAAACCTGTAAGAAGCCAATACCAAGCCTTCATAATCGATGACTTTCCAAGTTCATTATAGCCGCTGATTTTCGTTACGTCTGCATTGAAAGGAATGTCGATGTTGAGACCGCGCCAGTTTGACAGCGTGAGATTTTTGAGTGTTAGAGTTTTCATCTTGTAATGTTATTTAATTTGTTTTGTTATTTCAGTTCTATTTCAAGTCCGAGGGCATCACATATCTTCTTTATCGTTTCAAATGTGCAGCTTCGTCCTTGTTCCGCGTTGAGCACGCTCTGATAGCTAAGCCCGCATTTCTCCGCAACCGCTCGCTGGGATATGCCAAGTTCAAGTCTTTTCTCTTTGATTCTTTCTCCTATTTCCATTGTGTTTTATGTTTTTACAATGCAAAGATATTAAAAGTTTTTTATATTGCAAAAGAAATCAATAAAAAACGACCACTCAATTAAGAATGATCGCAGTAGTAAGGCAATGTCGGATTGTTCTTGTGGATGTCAATGTCGGGGAAGTATTTCTTGAACTCCTGAATATTAAACGCACTCGTAATCAAATGGACACCCGACTTTGTAGGGATTTCAATCCGAATCTTGTTCTTGACATCTGTCGGCATCAAAAAATTGATTGTATCCCGGATTTTGTGAAGATTGGGCAAGTCAATATTGTCAATATCCACTACCCAAGCGGTATCTTCGCATTTCAACAGCCCTGCCTGCGAATTGTATTCCTTGTGAATCTTGTCTATATTCCCCTTTGCCAGTCTTGCGGAAAGCCCTGCAATCGTATTCAATACGCATTTGTAGCTATTCTTTCTGCCGAGGTTTATGTACGCCCTTGCATTGAAGCACTTGCATAGTGCGATGATTTCGTCCCTGACGGCATCAAGATGCTCCTTGCTGCTTATATAGTAAGCCTTGACTAACTTGTTGTTTGAGGATGCGTATGGATTGTCCTTTTTGCGGAGCATCACCTGCAAATGATAGAAGTCCGTCGGTTCTTTGAACTCAAGAAACTCGTGTATAAGTTCAAAATTGTCTACTTTCATAAATTCTATATTTAAGTATGAATATATCTTATAATCTCTTTCTCTTTCAATGATTGTTTCTTTTCCTTCTTCCTTTCCCTTTTCTCCCTTTTTAGAGATTCAATAGTTTTTAACAACTCATTGGCATAATTCCTACTACAAGCGTCTTCGTTAGAACATCGTATGGTTTTATATCCTATCGAAGCAAAAGCCTTATCTCTTTCCGCGTCCTTTTTCTTTTGTGCATCGGTGTTGTGATAACCACCGTCTACCTCAATAATAAGTTTTAAACTCTTGATACATAGGTCGGCATAATAAACTTTACCGTCAATCACAAAGGGCGATTGTCTTTTAATTCTATTGCCTAAAGACTTATGAAGTTTATTATATAACTTATCTTCACTCGTGGTGGCACTGTTTTTTAGTTCCTTGTATGTATCATCAATCCACTTTGTAAATTTTTCGTCTTTTATTCGCCCCGTTATCGGTCTTATGGGTAGATTTAATATTGTTCTCTTTCGCCTTTCTTGATTCCGTATGTCCTCTATAGGCTGAACTATTACAATTCCCTTGTTAACAGCTTCGTCAATATTGAGTCCTAATTTCGGCAAAATTTTCAAAAGGTCTTTATGTTTAACCAATATTGAATTGGAGCATTTGTCATTGGCGGAAATGTTTTGCAAGGACAATCTATTGCTTTTTCCTTGAATATTGATATTGATATATATGTGTGGTAAAGAAGCACTTTTTATATCCGAAGCAATCTCTTTTGATAGAGAAGGACACTTCCTAATGCTTATTGTTCTTAAAGGGACTAAATACACGAAAGTGTCCTCGCCCATAAACTTATAAATCTTATTAAAATCTCCTATCTTCATATCATCAATATTAACAATATTCTCTTGAACTGAACCTTTTGATTGGACGCAAAATCCCCTTAATAGGAGTTTACCCTATTCGGAATCTTGCGTTAGTCAATCGTTGCAACATTCTCCGTCACATCGCCTTTCGACCTGTCCGCCCAAGCATCGAACAACCGTGCTTGATTAAGGTGTTTCAAGTTGTTGCCAACCTCCATACAGTGCCACCTTATCTCATCCCCTACACTACGGGCTATAGTATGGTTTCCCTCTACCCGTTTTTAGACTTACTACCCGAGTGGATTCCATACGAATATGGAGCGGTAGAGTAGCAAGTATGGGTTTTCTTTTTACTTCCTTCCTCAGTTCACTCGATTGGGACAATAAAAAAGAACCCCCACAAACGAGTAGAAGTCGCGTGTGGGGTAGTTTTCTCCGCATCAGACTCCTTCTTTCGAAGGGTGACATTAGTCGTAGCGGAAACCTTGTTCTTTATATTGCTATATAGTATATTCTCCATGCCCGCATACAAGAAATGTCACTAACTCGTTTGCAAGGGCAAATATACAAAGATTCTTTCATTTGCCAAACTTTTTTGATAAATTTGATGCGGAGAAGCGGATTATTCTATCGTTATTCCATCTCCTCATAAGTCTGCTCAAAGACATCGGGCTTACAAGGGTAGAACTCGCCCTTAACGCCCTTGATGATGTAATCGCCGACATTCGCTTTCATCGTCCCCTCCAATGTCTCAATAGGAATGAAAGGATTGTCTTTATCCTCATAGTTCACACGCATTTCCTCGCCACCGAGAAACTCGTGGATTTCACAAATTCTTTCGGCTGTGTCCTCGAACTGGACAGCCTCAATAACTACTGGTTTCTTTCTGTACTTTTTCATGTTTTTAAATATTAAAATTTTAATCTTAACTGCGCCGTATGCCTATTGAACCGCTGTACAGTCGCATTGTAATAATATTCGTCTATCTCTATTCCTGTGAACTCAAAGCCAAGGTCGTAAGCCGCTATTGCAGACGAACCGCTTCCAAGGTGAGTGTCAAGAATTTTGTCCTCCTTTTTAGCATACCTTTCCAATATCCACTTGTATAATGCAATAGGTTTCTGACAAGGATGTATGCGAGGGTCATTCTTTTTTCCTTGAGGAACGCAGTCAAATACCTTTGCATTATCATCAAAAGAAGTCCATGCATATTCAGCCATAGCCATAGTAAAATTCTCCGAAATAGATAGTTTGCGCCAAATAAGAAAACACCTTGTAGGTGGCAAATTAAAATAATTACCTCCCCATATTATCTGATTTCGACTCACACGGAACAACTCTTTGAAATACTCGTCAGACGGCGCAATATCCCAATCTTGTATAGACGTACCGTATTTAGCCGCCCAAGTTCCACCCGTGCGAGATACTCCGTTATAGCGAGAAAAACGACCTCGCTGATTCCGTATTTCTTTTTCGGCTTTTGCTTTTCCATACGGCGGGTCTACAATCGCCAAATCAAAAGCGTTATCTGACAACGACCGCATATATTCCATGCAGTCTCCGTGAATGAGAGTAATATTGTCTGTCATTTTATCTCACAATAATAAGCAACCGAAATGATAGTCCATAAGATTACTAAGCCTCCAATCACTGCCAGCAAGCTATTTTCTAAGAAGAAAAACAAGGCGTCTGTAAGTATAGCTATAAAGGCTGAAAATATTAGTACAAACAACGTAGATATCAACCCTATTCCTATTGCTCTTACTACTTTTTTCTTATTCCTATGTTAATAATTCAAATAAACTTTCCGCTTTCTTTCTGTCCTCGAAGCCTTTGACGTTCAGCCATTTGTCTCCCAAAGAAGTGCGCACTTGACAGCGTTGTACCATATAGACCGTTATCGGTTCGCATCCTTTATAGGCTTCCATCGTGACTACCCTGAATAGTCCCTTTTGCTTTACTATCATATTTCATCCATTTCAAAATTGCGTATAAGAAAGACATCACGAGGGCTGAGTTTTAATCCCTTAAGAATATTGTCTTTCAATTCCCATTCCGGAGTACTGAATAACTCCGAAGCACCTGCATCTGTTAAATGTAAATCAAATTCTATGTGTACTACCATTATTCTTCCTCCAGCTCTATTGTTACTTTATTTATTTCCTTTATTTTCTTTTTAACAAACTTTATGTCATTTTCAACTTTACGGAGAAATTCTCTACTTACTCTTAAATCTGTAACTGCCATATTTAAATAGTAATCAGGATATTCTCTGTAATAAGTATTGGAAATTGACCGTTTAGCTAATTTTATATCACAAATATAGCTATTAGCTAAACATTTTAATCTCTTTAATTCCTTTAATAATTCAGTGTGTAAAATATTTTTCATTTCTATTCATCAATCTCTATTGTTAATTTTACTTTCTTCGGCGAGTTCTCAAAGGTAACATCGCTGAACAATTCCACGTCAAGACCCACAAGACCAATGAAGTCGCCGTTTTTAGGAAGCCATATATTCTTTGATGCTGAGGGTTCTTCCTTATAGAGGAATAATTGATAATCGTCATTATCCCTTGCTACCCAAGCATCCATTGTCACTGTCTGTTTCTTTTCAGGATGTTCATCAGCCCAACTTGCTCCGTCTTTGAACGTTTCAAACAAGGATTTGTCATATTCTTGGTCAGTACCATCCAAATATGAAGCATAATCCATAGCAGCTTCTTTAATTTTTTCTTCTCGTGTCATAATTATTTGTTTTAATCTACTAATTCAAACTCGTACGCGAACACAAAAGGGTTGCTATCCCAAGTTCCACGACCACTTATGCGGTCTATCAATGCGGCGTAGGCTTCGTGGGGTGTCTTAAACGCTACAATAGTTTCGCGTTTAAAGTCACTAAACCCAAATCTTTTTTCACTTGGTGTGCTATAATCTCTTATGCCCTCTTTGAAGCAATCCTCTTCCGATATATCCTTCAGCCTTTCGACCCTTACGCCCGTGATGCGGATGTGGTGGGGCATGAGGTCGGTACGGACGAACATCTTGTTGGTCCAGCCTGCTCGCGTCTTGGTATACTCGACCTTGGCGAAGAACACAAAATTATCAAGGGAGACATCTGCATAGCTCTGCGCAATAGCTACGACTTCGCCGACCTTGTAAGGTAATTTTAAGGGGATATGTCCGTCATCGTCATACTCGTCAAAATCATCGTTACAACTTTCATTATAGTCATTCTTTACCAAATGCACAACGCCATTGATAATATCTACTGTTTGAATTTCTCCAGCATGTGCCCCTTTGACAATCCTCCTTGTCTGCGTCTTCCGTCCGGACAGCACGGCTTCCGTGAGCCCGAACCTATCATTGAACATTATCTTCTTCATTGTTATTCTCTTTTAATATGTTCGATTGATGAACACCTCTGTTCGTCTGTCTCTTGCAAGGAGTGCCGTCTTTCTTTAGTTCTACTCCATAATATGTACAGCATGGATAATCTATTATTATCTTTGATATACATATTCTTTCAATCCTTATTTTCCCGATATGGTCTTCCACTATATCGCCAACCTTATAAGGGTTGTTGGATTTGGCGTATTCTATTGCTAAATCCGTTTTCATCTTTTTATGTTTCGCATCAATTTGTTTAATGCGGTCTTGGTATTCTTCTTTAGTCATTTCTTTTCTTCTTAAATATTCCCGGCCTCGCCCCCATTATCCAGGAGCGCAGGTTTATCCTATTATCGCTGTCAAAATCCGTCCATTGCTCGTACCACTCAACAAACTCAGCAAAAGAAACAAGATTATCTACAAGTAAAACTACTTCATCCATACTAATAAAGTAATAGTCACTATAAGCAAGCGTTACCCCTATTTCATTAGATACCCAATAGGACTCCTCTTTGTTCAAGTCAAATTGTTCAATAAGGCGTTGAGCGTAAGTATCGCAAACTATATTATAAAAGTCGTGTAACATATCTGGGCAACTTTCTTTAATAGTTTTAGCAACATTATCATTATTATTTATCTCTTTCTCTATTGCTTGTAATTTTTCCTTAAAATCGGAGATTTTCTCAAATTGTTTTAATAATGAAGAACTCATACTTATAATGGTTTTACTTCTTTAATGAACTCCGGAATGGGGGAACGATTCCAATTCTCAACGCAGGTATATGTGCCGTCAGGGTCTTGGATGCAGATTGCCTTCTCAATCTTCCCGTCTTTCTCGCAAGTGACCTCATACTGTCTGTCAATACAGTTGGCAAGTCTAATCCACGGTAACAAGTCATGTTCAGATTCGCTTGGTTTGAAACGGTTAAATCCGGCCGGCTCCTCTATTTCTGTTATCTTTCCGCTTACGCAATCAACAATGTATGTCTTATTGTACGGTATTTCTTGTACTCCTGACAAATGTTTTGCAAGCAATGTATAGGCATCGTAAACGATTCGGTCATTGTATGCGTTTAGAATTTGGATATTTGAGTGATATCCAACAACAGTACTAACTTCAGACCGAATATCTCGAGCAAAGAATTTCAACCTGTTATAATTGAACTTATCAAAGTTCTTTCTGATAATTTGCCAATAGTCCTCGGCGTAAGAGGAGACATAACTGTGGCGTCCGATACAGTATCGTGTTGCCTGCCACATCAATTCGTCAAGAAGTGTGTCTGCGTTTAGTGTAATTGAATTTTTCATATCAAAATAATGTTAGTTGTGTGTTTTCTTGTTCTCGTCCTAATATAAAGTCGCAGATAAAATTCCTTGCATAATCGGGAGAAATCATCGAGCGTTCCTCGGAACATATTCCAGCCTTTACTCCACTTTTACACTTATTTATTATCTTTTGCTTTTTGTCTCGCTGATAAGTAAATCCGTGCGTAGGCTTACAGTTGATAAACCAATACGCCGTCGGCTTAAGAAAATAATCGCCGCGAAGCATACGGTTGTTGTCCACAATAGTAGGAGGCATAACAAAGTTGGCTTTGAGAAATGTTTGTTCAGCCCAAGGGTTTTCGACTATTATTCGCAAACTACGCTGTTGGCATATAGAAATCAACTTCACAAGCAAGCCCAAAAAGTGTTCGCGGTTTGCGGAACGCTCCAGTATCTTGTCGGTTTTCTCTTTGACTGACAGCTTACGGTAATTGACACATCCGAAACTGAAAGCCATTTGAGATAAGGCTGAAAAGTAAATGCACGGAAAGAAAGCCATAATCAAATCATCACAACTTATTGAATCAAAGATAGATACCCCCCCCGAATATGCTTTTTCAATCTCGGCAAACAGGTCAATCACATGGTCTGTCTCTCCGAAATGATTTTGTATGTCGTAATCCTCGGCCGGGATGCCCAATTTTATAAATTCGTTCTTAAATGTCCCGGATTGCTCAAAAAAGCAATGTACTTTGCCTCGTATTTCCATTTTATTAAAAACAATCCCTCGCTTTCGATGCACTTCTGCTACAAGTACACCTACTCACGAGGGATATAAAATTCTTGTTCGGAGGTAGCAGCTCCGTTGTTTACCAAAAGCACTCCATTCGTGCGGATATTCCGAGTTCAGACTTACGTCCTGTGTAACTTATTCTCCACATATATTCCCTTTCGAAAGCCTTGCCTACAGGCCGGATGTGCTTTTATTTGAGGTAGCGGAGGGAGTCGAACCCTCTTGACCTATCATTGTTTCCAATGCAAGTGCTCCGTACACCCACTCTCCCGTGTCCTTGCGTTTTCCTCTGAATTTAATCTGTCTCATTTATCTTTCTTTTTAAGTCCTTCGATAATCGTATCAGCGTCTTCAATAGCATATCTGATATATTGAGCTTTCATCCGATGCCACTCATTACGAACCTCACAATCCTCGTGAGTTATAAACCGGACTATTATGTCCTTTGCAATCTCATATCTGCGCTGCTCCCAATCAATTGGTTTACCAGATTCAAGTATTTCAATGCCGGGATTAGGACCTTGATTGAAATCACCTTTTGAATCTATCCAAGTGCAAGTCCCATATTCAATGGAACTACCCAAGAAATCAATGATTTCTCCTGTGCTTTTTATTCTTGCTTTCATTTCTTCACTTCTATAAATTTACCATTTTTAAGCATATACAGGACATCCTCTTTGATGCGTTTCCCATCAACATACTCCGTTTTGACGCTTACAGGGATACGTCTATTGATTTCCTCATTGTTTTTCCATTCTGCAAGAGTTATCCATGAACCTTTTTTTGCGCTCGCTATACTGTTATATCCAGCGCACATTACTACGGTTTTCTCTCCCGTACTTTGTATCTTTGCGTAATCTCCGCTTGAACCAATCTTCGCAGAGTCTCCGCTTGAACCAATCTTCGCAGAGTCTCCGCTTGAACCAATCTTCGCAGAGTCTCCGCTTGAACCAATCTTCGCAGAGTCTCCGCTTGAACCAATCTTCGCAGAGTCTCCGCTTGAACCAATCTTCGCAGAGTCTCCGCTTGAACCAATCTTCGCAGAGTCTCCGCTTGAACCAATCTTCGCAGAGTCTCCGCTTGAACCAATCTTCGCAGAGTCTCCGCTTGAACCAATCT
>NFZC01012588.1_pt1 | contig 20183 bp, 29 predicted proteins | sample 1095391 | NCBI WGS metagenome assembly NFZC01 (sample SAMN03609890, study PRJNA323583) | gut metagenome | isolation source: feces | host: Rattus norvegicus | place: Denmark: Riget | collected 2013
ACACTTACAGCAGTATCCTGGAGTTCTCTTTAATATTTCAAGTTCTTCTTTCTGCTTTCTTACTTCCTCTTCTTTAGCTAATTTTTCATTTAATAGCTTATTATACCTTTCATCAGTATAATCTAATTTAGCCATATTATTCCCATATCAAAAACTCTGTAGAATTGATTCTATAGAGTTCTAACTATTTCTCTATTAATTATTGGATTGGGATCAATACCACAGTATTTTTCTGCATCTTCGAGACTATTAAATATTGCATCCACTGTAGCTTCATACTGATTATATCCAACAGTATATTTACAAGTATGCCATTTAGTTCTAAACCCAAAGAAGTTTTTATTAGTCTCTACTCGATACTGAACTGTTCCGTCTTTGCAAGTTTCTTTTATAATTCTTTTTGCCATATTCTTTCAAGAGTTACAGAAGACTCCTCATAAAATCTATCAATTATATGATTATCTTCTTGATCTATAATCTTTAATGCCCACAAAGCTTGAATAAATCTCAAATCAGGAGATTCTTCTAAAGTTTTTTCTAAAAGTTGTAATATTTTCTTATTAGATTTTTTTCTATTCATAATATTAGAATTTAAATGTTATTCATTAAAACTATACCCAAATCCTATTCTGGATACTATGTGCTCTTTATACTCTCCTAATTTCTTTCTTAGTCTTGAAACAGTTGTGTCTATAGTTCTTAATGAAACTTTAGAACCCCATATTTCATTTAATAGCTCTTGTCTACTAAATACCTTATTTCGATTCTCTAAAAGAAATTTTAAAAGTAAATACTCATTCTTTGTTAAATTAATAAGAACTTTATCAATGTAACAGTTCTTTTTGTCTAAGTCTAGGACTATGTCTTTATAAGTTAGCTTGTTCATAATATAAATTATAAAATTTATACATCCGATGGGGCACGATCCCATAACTTACAACTATGGTATAGTTATTTACCAATTTTTGTCTCTTCATCATATTTATGATAACGATAATAACTTCTTTCGCTACATTTATTTTTTGACTTATAAGTATCTAGCTGAGAGTCACAATTAGGACATATACATCTAAGATTGTCTCTTCTATTATTAGATGCGTGTCCATCTATATGATCTAGAATAAATACTAATGAATTATTATTCCATTCAGGTTTTATTCCACATATTGCACAAATTCCTCCTTGTTCTTGTAATATATCATTTTTAAAATTTTTAGGAGAATAGTTTGCTCTCATTATAGATGGATCACCATCTAAAATTTTTTGATATTGTTTTTTATGGGTATATTCTGCTTGACACTTATTATCACAAAATTTATGATTATAATTATAATCGTTTTGAACTAGTAATTTTCCACAATTAAGGCAATAATATTTTTTACCAGTTCCTTTATTAAATGTCTCACATTCATTTATTTTTCTTCTTTGTGGTAGTTCTATCCCTAATCTTAGGGCTACTTTCTTAATATTAGATCCAGAACATTCATAACGACGTCCAATTTCTTCATAACTTAGCTTTTCTATTTTAATAAGCTGTTCTAAATTTTCTTTTTCAGCGTTCCATTTACTTTTCATAATTTGTATAATTTTTAATATTTAACTATACAAATATACGAAAAATAATTTGAACACCAAAATATACGAGTATCTCTTGGAAGAGTCGAACTTCCATCATAGAATTAATTCCTAGGTTTTATCCTTTTAAACTAAAGAGATAGAGACACTAAAATAAGTTATTTTAAAAATAATCTACTGAAAATTATTTATTTTAATGTTTATATATGTTTCTAGATATAAAAATTTTAGTTAAAATCATAATTAACTATTTATTAAAATTTATTAAAAATCAGAATACGTAAACTGACGCAAATTCAAATAAAACTAAACTAAAATATTGCTGTAAGTATTCTTATAAATATAATGTTTTTTGAGAATCAAAAAATATTAATCCTTTGATTCTTCTGATTTATTTACAATAGCCTTTAGTGTTTCCTTAAATGGAATAGATTTAAGGACCTCAAAGGCAGGATTGAGGTTCTCCGCCATGTTTGCCATGAAATTTCCAGCCGTATTCTCGTTACCATACACAGTAACTTGACCAAGGTGAATATTCTCGTATACCTTAGCTTGAGCCTCGGCAATTCCCTTAAGCTGGTCAACAGTCTTATACTGGACAATGAGTTCCGGAGTAAGACCAGAAGAAATCATCTTCTCAATAGCTAGAGCAGGAGCCATTTCGATAGCCTGAACTTTATCAGCTTCAGCCATCAAAGAAGCACGCTTACCCTCAGCCTCAGCTAAGAGCTTCTTCTTGTTACCCTCAGCCTCTGCTTCCATAACTTTCTGAGTTGCTGCAGCTTTTGCCTCTGCTTCCTTAAGGATCTTAGCAGCCTCTGCTTCAGCCTCAAGGATAGCTTTCTGCTTAACTGCCTCAGCTTCAATAGTAACTTGCTCCTTCTTCTTCTGAGTGGGAATAATTACCTCAGCATTCAGCTTAGCTTCTGCAGCTCTAGCAGCAATCTCGTTAACTTCAATTTGTTTCTGTTCCTTAGTCTTAGCAACTTCCATTTCTGCTTCGACCTTAGAAACTCCGGCTACTCTTGTGGCTTCAGCCTCTGCTCTAGCAGCTTCTCCTCGAGCAGCAGATACTTCAATAGTAGCCTTCTGTTCAGCTACTCCGGCACGTTTATTAGCCTCAGCAGCCTTCTGACGCTTATTAGCCTCATATTCAGCTACCCTAGACTCTTGCTCATTGATTGCTCTTTGAGTTTCGGCCTCCTGTTCTTGCTCGGCTTTAGCTATGCGAATCTGCTTAGAAGCCTCAGCCTCTGCCTTGGCAGATTCAGCCTCTGCTTCAGACTTAGCCACAGAAGCAGCTGCTTCTGCCTCACGAGCTGCTTTAGCAGCTTCCGCCTCTGCCTGTGCTTTAGCTATGTTTGCAGTCTTTTCTGCAATCTGGCTTGCTACACCAGACTCCTTGATCTTATCAGCCTCAGCCAGTTTAATTTCTTTCTCCTGGTTAATTTCGGCAACTTTAACTTCTTGCTCCTGGCGAGTTTGAGCAACCTTAGTAGCTCTTTCACGCTCAGCAGCTGCTACAGCGATTTCCTTCTCCTTAGTAGTTTCTGCTATCTGAATTTGGCCCTTCTTCTCCTCTTCAGCAATATCTGCCTCAGCCTGAGCTTGAGCCTTAGTAGCAGCTTTCTTACCAAGGTTCTCGATATAGTTAGCATCATCGGTGATGTCTGCATTATTGATGTTAATAATACTGAAACCAACCTTATTCAGCTCTGTCTCAATATTCTCCTTAGCCTTACCAAGGAACTTAACACGATCTGCATTAATTTCCTCAATGGTCATTGTAGCCATCAAGCTACGCATTTCACCAATCAAAATGTCTTTAATTTGATCAGAAATTTCTTGAGGCCTAGCAGTCAAGAATCTACTAGCAGCATTCTGCATAAGGGCGTCTGTAGTACCAATACCAGTAGTCAATGTAACAGGAATTCCAACCTTAATCATTTGGCTTGAAACTCCAACTACAGAGGTCTGAATCTGCATTGGTTTAAGAGACATCTTCCTCCAGTCTTGAATTACAGGAAATACGAATGTTCCTCCTCCATGTATAATTTTAGATGGAAGTATTACAGTCTCGTTCTTACCTGTTGTTAAGTTCTTCTGAGTCTTCTTCCCAGCTTTACCAAATACAACTAAGATTTCATCACTAGCACAACGGCGATAACGAGACAGTAAACCAATAATGGTTAAGATTATAAGAGCTGCTATAACTCCTATAATAATTAAACTTGAAGTAATCATTTATTAATAATTAAAATGTGTAATATATCCCTGATTCAAAAGATTTAATTGTAAGAGTATCTCCTATGTTAACTTCTCTATCTGTTTTACATATTATTTCAGTATAATCTGGAAGATAACCTATGTATTTTCCATCTGAGACAGGAATACTAACTTTTACAGAAACCCCTATTAACTCTTCACCTACTTTATTAGTAGGTTCAGAATTAAATTTCATACATAGTTTATACACAAAATATAGAATAAATATAAAAGCAATTCCAATAATTGTAGCTGTAACTAATGTTACAATAGTTATTTCATCAATTATCATTAGCCACCCAGAAAATCCCATAGCAAAGTGTACAAGACCTTTAAAGGATAATAAATCACTAACTCCAAAATCAGCTTCTCCATCTAAGTCTATATCAAGGTCAACATCTCCTATTCCTAAATTAGATAAAAGGAACTGAATAATAAAAATTCCATAGGAAATTATTCCTAAAATATAATACCAAGACATTACCATGGAGATTTAGTTATATAAGACTTACCAATTTTATATTTATAATACTCCTCGATAGAACACCTATGAGTGACTACTTTGCCTTTTGTGTCTTTTGCAATAATGTAATATTTGGTCTCAACTACCTGTTTTTCTGTAAAGAAATTATAGTAAGATCCTACAGCCTTTTCTTTATTTATAACAGTATAAGTATACTTAGTAGTAATTGGTTGATTCCCACAACTACTAAGTATAATTAAAAATAATATAATTAATTTATTCATTTATATTAATATTTTAATGTATCTGGAAATAATTTATCCTCAAAATAAATATTATCTCCAATAAGATCCCCGCAATTACGTTGATTTGTCGATAATATGTTAATTCTATATACTCCATCTATTAACTCATTAGCTAATGGATTTGGATAAATTGATCGTATAATATCTATCAAACTTATATTAGAATAAACTACAGAATTACTTTCAGCATATTTTAATATAGCATTAAATATGTACAACCATAATATTATTTTCTTAAAGTTATATGTAGGACGTAAGAATCTAAACTCTACAGTCTTATTAACATCATAACATAATAAGTTAATTATGTTCACCCAATAGTAACGCGAATTTATACGCCACTTAGCTACTCTTTTTATATCAGATGGATGAGGTTGAGTAAAACTTCCATAGAATTTACATCCTACTAGATATTCATATAGTAAATTGAAGCTATCAACATGTTTTAACTTTTTACAATACTCTTTACCAGTACTTTTATAAAGACTAGTATTAAAAGTATATGTAGGAAGAATTCTTCGTAAATTACTTTCTAATTTACTACATAATTGATATAATCTAAATATACTATTTTCATTTAAAGGAAATCCACCTAAATGTACATGTAAAGAACAGTCTTTATTAAAAACTGTATATTTACGTAGAGTATCAAGTTGTTGTTTAAGAAGATTTATCCCATCATTACCAGATAATATTACAGTAGAATATTCTAAACCTGATATAGATCCATCTCTCAGAGGAATAAGTCCGTTTTCAAAACATAAATTTTCAGGAATATATCCAGCAGATGTTTCAAATTCAAGACCCAGTGTATAGTGTAAATAATCAGAAAGAGGATAATTTATATTTTCTTTTATCTTTTGTTTATTTTTAAAGAGATAAAAATTATCAATAGCTTCATATCTTCTAGGGAAATTATAAGGAAAATCTCCTTGTCCTAATATATATTGTTCTTGTGAGAGTCGTTCTTTACATAACCCTACAGAAAACATATAACATCCTCTATAATTACTATATATTACTCTATCTTTAATTAATTCATATACACTTAAATATGATCTATATTCTCCATCTATAAAAATTGATACACTTATAAAAGTACTAGTATTATGTGCATAGCCATATATAAGTTGATCCTGTATATAATCTAGAACTATAAGTGAAGATTCTTCAAATAGAATACTCTTTCTAGTTAATTCATCAATGACATACATTCTTTATATATAGAATTAAAGTTAATATGAAACTTATCAGGTAGAGTATTTAAAGGGATACAAGTTCCATAGGAAGTTCCTTTAAACTTGCCATTCTCTATATTAACTCTAGTTCCAGTAGTTACAGGAGATAGAGTTCCAGAAAATATTTCATACTCAGTGGTAGAAATAGACTTACGCCAAATCCCATCCTTTTTATAAATTCCATCTATACTAAGGAATCTTATCATATTCTCAAATAATTCTGTAAATTGATTTAATGATAAGTTAGATTTTTTGTAGATTTTATTTATAAAATCATAGCATAATTTATTCTTTAAAGGAATTCCTTTAAAAAACCATACTTCATGGAAGCCTTTAGATTGTTCACTTGAAACTAAACCATAATTAGATAAATAGACTTTTCCATAAACTACTTTACCCCTAAAAGAGTAAATATTATTTACTACATTAACGGTTATATAAGAACTTATATAATATGTCTTAGCTTCAAATTTCTTTGTTTGAGTGCAGTTCTTTCTAGAATACTCAGACACTACAAGTAAATGTTTTCCATCAAATTCAACTAGTACATTATCTTCCATTACATAGGCATTTAAATTCTTTCTAAGAGAAAGTAAATAAATTCCTATTGATGAAAATACTAGTTCACCTTTATCTGGATCTATACAATAACATAAAGGTCTTTCTTCTTCTATTTCCTTACTAAACTCGGTCTTTTTAGAAGCTCCTTTAAATAAAAGGGTCTTAGGTGATCCTTCTCTATAGTCTACAATAATAAATACAGCTCCACCATTATATTCATCTAAAGCATTGTATCCTTTATGATAAAATATGTGTGCCATTACCTGAGAATCAGTCATTCCTTTTATATCAATATTAGGAATATACTTTTTAGCTAATTCTTCATAGTTATAGATTGTTCCGTTATGCATGAGTACATACTCTACTTCTCCTTTCTCGTTAGTAATAATAACTGGTTGAGCAGTTTTCTCATTTACAAGTCCAACAGAAGCTTTTCTACAATGAACTAAAGCTATTTGAGACTCTTCTATATTATATAATAGATCATTATTTATAAAAAAGTCTTGAAAATATTTATTCTTATCAACACCATATTGATAGACTCCATCTATAAAAATACCACATGAATCTCCACCTCTTATATCATTAGATATTCCAAGAGTACAAAAGGTAGAGAAATCAAATTTCCTTGGATTTTTATTTATTATGCCTGCTAATCCGCACATAGTCTTTATATTATATTATATTCTTTAATGATTTCTTTAGCTAATACTGTATCACTATTATTTATTGCCTCTTGAACTAATCTTAAATTAGGAAGATTTACTCCACCGTTATGAGCACTAATAGCTTTTATAATTTGATCATAAACAAATGCAGTAGTTTCAGTATCTTTCATCATTGCACTACTAAGAACTCTCCATTCTACTCCATAGTTAGTCAATCTAAAACTTCCAGCTTTACCATATAGAGAACGCCTTCTTTTATCTCTATCTCTAATTATAGAAGGTAATCCTACATACATATCTAGGTACTTCACAAGAGATAATGAAGTTGTGATATTATGATTAGCATATCCTAGATGTATGTGGAAGCCAGCCGATCTGATATTAGTAGATTCTCCTTCAGGTTTTGGATTCTCAGATTCAGTATATACATTATAATCTGGACTACAACCAAAAAGCAAAGCTTCAGGAGAATTTAGTTGATCCTTAGTTACAATTCTAGAAGCAGAACATGATATTGTTAAGTCTGAATTTATTTTCTTAACAAATTTGTCAATGTAATCCTTCATATATTCAATACTCCTAACAAAATCTTCTTTACAAAAACAAGGAGGAATATTAAATTCAGCTAGTATATTATCAATTTCCAAACCAAATCCATCAGGCATATCATCTGTCTTATAAGGATTTCCTTTTTCTCCAGGTATTATACCTATTGCAGATATTACTTTATTATTCTTTCTATTTACAATAAAGAGTTCAGGATCTGCTCCTATACTTATGTTAGTTATTATCATTGTATATTAAATCTTTTATTAAATTACTAAGCATTTTAGATACTGGAGAATTGGGGATCATCTCAGGATGTCCTTGTATAGCAAGACACTTAGGTAATCCTTTTTTATGATATAGAACAACTTCTGGATCACCATATTCGTGGAGTTCATTTATATTTATTTTATCTCCTTCATAAAAAGAAGCAAGATATCTAGATACATAAAGAAGATCATAGTCTTCTTTATTTAAATAAAATGGATATTGCATTTGGTGATGAGTAGAAGTAATCTGATATATCATATCATTTCCTTTTATCTCATGAGTAGTTCCTATAGCATGATTATCACAATTTTGTACTAGTATACCTCCGTTTAAAGCACATATAAGTTGTGACCCACGGCATATTCCTACGCATATTTGTGTTTTAGGGTTAACTTTTTCAAATATAGCTTTCTCTTTTAGGTCTCTTTTAATATTTGAATAGGTTGTGTTATGTTTTTTACATCCATAGATAGATGGATCTACATCTTCACCTCCTGTAAATAAAACTACATTAGCATCTTCAAGTGAATCTACTAATTCTGCATTCTCTATAAAATCAGCATAATTATATGCTCCTCCTACTACGTATACTTTCATCTTTTACTTTTTTATATTTTTCTAAATATATTGGTTTTCTTTCTTCAAAACCAAGCTCCCAATATGACATGTCTTTTTTAGAAAATCCATTTATATTATTAGGTATATATCTCTTTGGATTTTTAATAGAGAATATACCATTAAGACGATCTATACGTAATAATCTATTTTTAGTTTCTTGAATAGTTAGTATTTCACAAGTATCACCGCTTGGAATTTGGTGAATACTTCTACCTATGTCATAACATGATATTGTTATATGTAATAAATTAAAAATAGATTCAAATCTAAATATTGGAAGTAACTTCAGTTTATGAGCATCTTGTAATAACACATTATAAGGAAATTCATAAGCATATCTTACCCAAGTTAATGCATACTTATGAAATATCTTAGGACATCCTTCTATCTTAAGTATTACCTTATAAGTATTATCATCATGATCTAATACTTTATAGTTAATTGGATATATTGATCTTAAAATTCTTAAATGATTTCTTAATTCATACTTAGAGAGAAAACATGCATTATTTGTATTATGTTTTACTTGATAATCTAATCCTTTATATAAAGTAATTGTATAAATTATAGAAATATAATCTAATTCAGTATTCTCTAAAAATGTAAATACACTTGAAAAACAAGCAGCATTCTTATAAGAACCCTTAATAGCTCCAGCTACTTTATATGTTGTACAGTAATTTAAAAAAGCAAATTCTTCCATAAAAAAATATAGCTATCTTGTATGGTATTTACAAGATAGCTATAAAATCTATTTTAATCTTTTTTAACTTCTTCTTTATTCTCAGTAGGGAACAAGTTACCAAACCCATTTCCATTAAGTGCAGAAAGCATAAGCATTTCTTTCATGTCAATCTTATCTCCTGACAATGCCATTAGCATCATAGGATTTATATTCATAGTTCCTCCATTCTGATTCATCATTAGCAACGGAAGAAGAGAATCTTTCTTACCAGACATCATCATCAACATCATAGGATTTATCGCTCCTCCTATACTACCAGCGAGGGAGACTACTACACGTACCGTAGATGTATTAAGAACAAAGTCCTTAATTGGAGTAAATGATTTGTTAGTTCCTGTATAGCTAAGACCAGAGATCTTATTATCCTTTATGAAAGTTACCTTAGCATACTTTCCATTAATCAAGATAACATCTCCTACAGAAACCTGATCTTTAGGCTTACTAATGATAAATACTGGAAGATCCAAAGTCATTTCCTCTGGATAAGCAGTAAGATGATTATCCTTATCAATAGCTACATATCCTTCATTTGTAGCTACACAAATATTTCCATCAGTAGAAATACGAATATCAGTAGCTTCCTCTGGCATAAACATAGCTTTAATACGCTCAGAAATTCCCTTTATGGAAGTATTCTTAGTTGCTCGTGGAAGATCCATAGGTTCTCCAAATGGATAATCTACACTTACGATGCCTGTGATATTACACTTCTTATAATCACTAATATCATTCATGCCATTACTTACGTCAAGAATATAAAGATTATTTCCCTTAGTAGTAACAACATGAGCATAATTCTTTAGCTTACCTACTTCTGTGTCATCATTAGCGTAACAAGCATAGAACTTACGATTCTCTATTGCAAAGATACGAATCTGCTCAATAGATGTTGGAACAAAGTCTGGATTGGATGTGTACAAAATAGTTTTTGTCATAAATAAAAATTTAAAAAGTTAATAAAAAGAGAACTGTCACAAAATAAAAAGTCACTAGTACAAAAGTACCAGTGACTTAATAAAGAGTCTTAGATGTTCTGTCAAGTCTATGAGAATTTTTACTAAATTTTTTATTAATATTAATTTTTTGCTGTAAGACTCTTCTTTTATAAAAGAAATTTGCAAGTTGAGGTCAGAATCGGATTTGAACCGATGTAAGACAATTTTGCAGATTGCCGACTAACCACTCATCCATCTGACCTTTAAAAACAGAATACAAAAGGCATTTACTATCCATTATAAAAATTGCTGTATGTATTCTTTATTGTTCAACATTAAAGAATAATCAATAAAAATCAGAAATCTTATTATAGTTATGAGCAAAATATAGATTAATCAAATTTACAAAAATTTATTGCTGTAAGATTTCTTTTATCTCTATAGTTTACATAGTGAATATTTATTTATTTGCTTTCTTCTTTTTATTCTTTTTCTTAATAATAGTTAATTTGTTAAGAATATCTTGATTCATAGCTTCTAAGAATAATTCTTTAGCATTTTTAAGAGTAGACTTAGAATAACTAGTGCCTAATAAAAATGCAATAACACTAGGATCTAATCCTGAGAGATAAAAGAAATTAGGAGCAACTGCAAAATCTTCAAATTTAGCAGTGTTAGAATTACTCCATTCATTAGGAATATCCCAGAGAATTATTCTAAAGTTATTTACATATTCATTAGAGAATCCTGCTTCCTTTAGTCTCCTAATAGCTTCCTGAAAGTTTGTAGAGTCATTATATTTAGCATCATCAAATTCTGAATCACTTACGCATAAGATACCACTTGGAAAATCACTTTCAGGAACTCCATTACTTCTCAATTCTATAAACAAATCAATAACAGATTGGAAATCTGTATTTCCAACATAGCTACATCTGTCATTTAGATATTTATCTACTGGAGCTTCTCCTTTCCATTTATGTAAAATACATTTTTCATTAAATTCTGCAAATGTATTTACAAAAGATCCAGTTAAAAACTCTGAGAAATATAATGCCATAGCTTTAGCAATGTTTCCAGAAGATATATTACATCCTTTAGCAGCACAATTCATAGAACCAGAAGTATCTCTAACTACAAGTAATGAAGAATTAGTATTAACATTTTCTTTACCAGTCTGAACAAGTTGTTCAAATTGTTTGTTAATAGTTATCTTTTCCCATTCTTTCATTTCTGAATTACAAGACTTAAATAGCTCATATACATAACCTGTATACTTTGCTACTGGCTTAGATGTAATCCATTCATAATACTTGTCTGTAAGATTATGATTTTCTAAGAATTTAGATCCTACTAAAAGAGCTAACGCTCTTCCAGCTATAGTATCAAAATCCAAGTAATCATATAACTGTTTAGAAATAAGACGTTGCCATTGATGTGCTACTCCAGAGGATTTTAGATTACGATATTCTTTATAAGCTCTCTGTTTATCTACATCTGGAAACATCTTTTTAGCTATCCATCTTCCTATCAAAGTATCTGCCTGAGATTCCAGAGTTGTGCACTTTTTATTAGTACGAATTGTAGGAAGATATTTACGTACTAAATGAGTAGTTTCGGAATTATTTAATCCAGCAGCTATAGCTAGATAAAAGAAATTCCAATCAAGCTTTTTATTTTTCCATCCATGATATTGTAGATCAAGTGAAAGCATTTGAAATACATCTTTCCATGAGCCTACTGCTACAATATAATTAAAGTTAGCTTTAAAAGTTTCTGGTTGATTTAATGCCAACCATAACATTCTCATAATACCTTCATGCTTTAAACCAGCTCCTCTTTGAACATCTAAAATCTCAACATCTTTATCTTTAACAATTTTAGATTTACGAGTTATTAATCTTATATAAAAAGCTAATTTTAAGCAGAGTAAACAATTCTGACTCCATAGTAATCTCATATCATTAGATATATCCTCATAAGAACGAGGTTCTTTAAAATGAGATATAGATGTAAAATTATCAACAAAGTCATCTCCGCTTGTTGAATATTTCTTAGCACCATTAGTGGATGTGCACTCAGAGGATACCTTCAAACCCTCTTTTACAAATAAATTCTCAGAGTTCTCTTTGCTAAAAAGAGAATTTACTTTTTTACTAAAAACCATAGTTTATTTATTAAATATTAGTAAATGTATAGAGAATCGAACTCTATTTATGACCATCACATTCGACAAAAGGAGTATTCTCCATTTGAGAATATCCTTACATTAATCTATTAGTTCTTAATTTATGCCCTACGTATGTGGCATAAATACCGAGGCTGAATCCAGCCAAAATCACTCCTGTAGATGCAATCAATATCATATCATTGGTATATAATAGTTATCTGAATACATCTTAGAGTAGGTATTGAAATACCATTTTACTGTTTTCTTTAAAAGTTTAAGCATAATACTAAATTTAAATTAATAAAATACAGAAATCTGACAAAATATAAAAACAACGTAATAAAATTAGAATTAAAAATTGCTGTGGGGATTTCTTATGAAGTCATTATGAATAATAATATATGCTCTGTAATATGTTTAATAGTCTAAACGCAAGACCCGAATTGCATCAAAGGCAACCGGGTCTCGAAACTCCTTCTATCTATAGATGAGTAGTTGCGGATGTCTGACTCGAACAGCTCCCCAAGGTTATGAGCCTTGTATGCGACCTTCACACTGCATCCGCGATATAAATGCCTGAAAAATTGTTACTAAAATACTAGCATTTATGTATCATTACGATAAGTTTTATCCTTTGTATTACTACAAAGTTCTGTCCTTCCATTTCTCTGACATATTCTCTTTAGGACATTTAGCTAACTTAATTTGCCGTCTGTAGGAATCCTTTAAGCGGATGTTTAATACTCCTAGCACCATAGACTAGGTATTTCAGACTTTTAGAATAGATCAGTCCAACCTAATACAAGCGGTTATATCTTGTACTTTTATGATTCCTCCGGCATGGAATCATTTCCGGATTTAGGTTGTAGAGTTATTAAGTATATAAAATAACCTCTTAAATATATACTAATAACTCTGTTGCATTAAGCCCGTACCTTTATTTTGAGTAGGCCAACTCCAGCAGTTTCATGTTGAAACTCTTTCAAAGTCACTAGTTTAAAGGTTACTAGAAACTGAGGTTATTAAAATGGTATAACTCGGACTATATGATGTCCAAGATCAGAATTTATTGTAGAAGCTCTTCCCATAGCTTCTCCAATGGTATTAAACTGTGTAGCATTCTTATAATCTGGAGTAATAGTTATTTCTTCTCCATCTTTAATGAATGCTTTTCTACTAATTTGTAATATATACATAGTTTTTAATTTTTATAAATAAAAAAAATAAGTCTACTACTAGCTTAGATAACACATAACTAATTATTACTAAGTATTAATATACAGTTCATATAGCAATTTAGACTATAAAGGACTAACCATTTGTGTGTTTCTATATAAAATAGACTTATAAGCCTTAATTTATTAATTAATTGATCTACTATATTAATTAACTGTATATTAAGGTTACTGACAGTAGTACCCGAAGCGAGATTCGAACTCGCACGGCCATTCCTGGCCAGGAGGGTTTCATATAGGTTTCACTTCCTACTTGGACTATGTTTTAACCATGTTCTAAAAAGAGTTTAGGTTGCTGGTATATAGTCTCTACACATTTATAAATATTTCTACTTAACTTAGCTCGACGTTATTATGACTTATAAGGCTCATACCTTCGCCGAATTAGCCAGCTTCTACTTCAAGAGTTTCCCCTTGAGCACTCATACCTATATTTTTACCTCTATAATTATCAGTAAAAGCATGACAATTAGGACAGAGTATTTGTAAATTCTCTATTCTAAGGTCATCTTTTATGCCATTTATATGGTGCAATTCCAAAGCGATGGGCATACCCATCCATTCGGAGTTACCACAACATTCACATTTCTTTTCTTTTAGTTCTTCATTAAGGAGTCTTTGTCTAAGATGATTGGTGTTGATATATGTTGAATGTTCTACCAATATCTCTTCTATAGGCTATTTTGGTTTTATTTGCCTATATTTTTCTCCCTAATTCCAAGCTTGTCCAGTCATGTGTGAGGTATCTAAATTTAATTCGGAAATCTTTTTCTTAACAGTATCATAGTTGCTTCCTGCTGCTTTAAGTCCTAACTTTCTTAGAACCTCTGCATAAGATAGACTATTTTTTACTGCTTCAACAAATTGTTCATCAGTCCATTTTCTTTTACTCATTATATTAAATTTTTTAATTATTAATATACAAAGATAAGAAAATAAATTGAGTCTGCCAAATTAAATTTAAATAGTGTGAATTTTTTAATCTCAAAGTCTCCAGTGTCTACCATTCCACCATCCGGGCATATAGCTTTTCTTTTAATAGTAAAGCTATAAAACTATTGATAACTTACTTAATGCTATCTACTGTATCAACAGTAACTGTATCTACTGTATCAACACTCGCCTGATTACTCTGCGTAGAGTTACCTCCACACGAAATCATACAAAACATCAATGTAAGTGCAAACAATAATTTCTTCATTTCATTAAAATTTAATTAAACATATAAAACTATCTAATTGCTACATCCTTATTTTATTTAAAATTCTATACAAACTCTTTTAATTCTTTTTTCTTAGTTGGAATATTTAATTTTCTGCACCATTTTATCACAGCACTATCACTAACTCCATAAAATTTTCCTAAAGAAACAAACGAATCTAATTCTTTAAATTTCATAATTAATTCCTCTTTCTCTGGACGCCGTACTTTACGAGATAACTTAGATGCACAACTAACACAATATCGTGCGTTCTTAGTTTTCTTTTCTTTACCACATATTTCACAGAAATATTTAGGAGCTTTATTCGCTTGACCACAATAATTCTCTGTCTAAGAATGACAATTAGGACAAAGCATCTACAGATTTTCTAGCCTATTATCTGTTGGATCACCATTTATATGATGTAACTAACATACTAATGGTTTATTTAGCCATAGTCCATTTTTACAGGTACAGTTTGGATTTTCACACTCGTTTTTCTTTAATCCTTCTTTAATAAGTTTTATTTTTAATTTAGAGGTACTTATACTTTTATTAGTTTCTAAATACTCTTTTGCTGGAATATAATTTTCTATTCCTTTACGTTGTTTAACTCCGTGTGTAAAGTGTGAATAATCTATATTATATTCTTCCAATTTGGATCTTAATGTTGAGGTGTTCCCTCCTCTTTTAGGTATTCCTAATTTTTCTAATACCTAAGAAAGTGAATCACATTCATTAATTACACTTTCAATTCGTTCTTTAGACCAATCATATTTCATATTTATTTGTAGGAGATACCAGAGTTAAACTGATTCTTTAAGGGCCAAAACCTTACGTGACTATCGTTACACCAATCTCCCTTTTAATTTATTAATTCCCGTGTAATCACCGTTATACTAAAGGGCAGTTATTCACTTGGATTAGATTTATAGTAATCTACCCAATAATCAGCTTGAATATCTTCAAACTCTTCTTTTGCTTCTTTATCAGTCATAAAGTTTTTAGATTAAAAATAGACTATTCTCACGAACCGTCTATTTAGACATACATTTTAAAACCATAATACTTTCGTAATTATGATAATAAACATCACAACAAATTTATATCAAACTCAAAAATTTTTACTTAATCATCCCAATAAGTACACCACCTATCAGGACATTTATCTTCATCTCTGTAAGGGCAAGTTTCACACTTATCTTTTTCTTCAAATTCATCCATTTTCATCTGCTTTAGTTATTTTATAAAAGTATTCGTGTGACCCTAGAATAAGTTCATCATAAAATTCTCCAATTCCATTATACTCTTTTTTAGAAGGACCTTCGAATCTTGTGAATTCTCTCATTTTAGCTATTACACTTTGTGCTAAAGCATAAGAAGTATGATAACCTTTTTTCGGTCTTATTCTAATTGTCTTGTTGTTATAAATAACAACCTTGCAAGGAATAGCTTTAACTCCTACAAAAATATCCATTGTAAGAGTTTTAAGTTTACGCATTTGAGGAATGTCAGTATAATGTTTGTAATTAGTCTGACTTTCATCTCCTTCCAACTTTTTAAATTGTCCGTAAGTATGATTTAAAGGCTTATTGTAACCTTCAATTTCTATCTTACAGAAACTAGGTCGGACTTCTATGATAGTTCCCGTTTTTCCTTTATCACTGGAATGTGAATGAAGAATCTCAACCACATCTCCAACATTGTATAACTTATAGTTTTTCATAATTATTAATTTTCTAATTAAAAAGGTGAGTAAAAGCAGAGTGCTCAACAACCTCACCTCACTCCTCGTCAAGAGCTTGTTTTAATAGTTTAAATTCTGTGCACGTGGTAAAACTATCTAAACCCCACCTAAGTGTTCCTACTGGGACTCAAACCCAGGGGCATACAGATTAAAGGTCTGCTACTCTAGTCAACTGAGCTATAGGAACATACCAAAAGTGCTATAATAATCCTAAATTAAATAAATATGATAGACAAAAAATATAAATTGCTGTAGCACTTTTTGCAATTGATTTATATCAAAGTATTTATAAAGTTCTAACAAGCAAAAGTAATAACTAAAATTTACTTTCAAAGAATTTTAATGTTATTTTTTGTTAACACTATCTTAGAAAGATTTTAGTTATTACTTTTACATAATCACTATACCTTTGTAAATAAGCTTCCCACTGGAGCATAGATTTCATATCCATACTCTTTAAGAAGTTTGATTGATTCCTGAACTCTCTTATCTTTAATCGCTTTCCTTTGAGTTTTTCGGAGAGTTGCAGTTTTACTATAACTACGAATCCTATTATAGTATTTTACATATATACTATTAAGAAGATTGTAGTGTATAGGAGAATCAGGGTTTACAAAGGTGTATTCATCACCCTTACACATTAGTACACCTTCCTTAACAAGCTCAGAACAAAATTCTCTATTACTAAGAATTTTATTCTCTTTTAGGAGTTTAGTGAGTAGGTCCTTTTTAATAGGTTTACCTGCACACTTTCTCCTAATTTTATTGAAGGCAGCTATATGCTCTTTAGCATTAAATGGTGCTCTTCCACTCATTTTTATTCCTTATTTAAAATTGAGTAGAGAGCGTTACAAATTTGAGTGCGAGTCAACTGGCTCGCTAACTGCCTGCCTTGGAAGACGTTTAGCAACTCTGAACGCTTAGCAAGGTAATCCTTCATGTAAGCGTCATACTCCTTCTTTGCCTTATTATATGCCAACATGGCATTTTTATTAGAGGTATCATAAGGACGTATTGGCTTTACCATAGTCTTCGGAAGATAAAATTCAATAATTCCTCCATTCTTGTTAGCCTGTACAGCTACTTGAAAAGACTTCTCAGGATTAGAGTTGTTAGGAATGATGAAACCTTTTACAATAGAATGTACTCCTATCATAATAATTTACCCTCTAGCAGGATTTATTAAGTGCTAGAATTTAATTACAGTTACTTTCCACTGTCAATGTCAATAAGATTTAACCACGTGCTACTATTCTTCACACGAACCTTATAAAGGATAAAATAGAAGTCTATAGTGGATTCGAACCACCATCTCTATTACTAGTGTTTTCCCATTTAAACTAATAGACTAACCTAAACATAACCTAAAACAACTAACAAATGTGAGCGCGAAGAGGAATCGAACACTCTTTCTCTAGAATAAATCCAGGATACTAACCTATGTACTACCGCGCTAAGAGTAAACAGAATTGATTTTTTTGCAGAATAATAAAATGGCTAAATTTTGAATTAAGACTTTCTGTTTACTTTAGTACTCTTGACAGGACTCAAACCTGTATCTTCTCAAAAAAGAGATGTTTTATCATTAAACTACAAGAGTAACTGCCTATCTTCACAGACCAGCAATAATAATAACTAAAACGTATATCATATCTATGGCTTATTAATTATTTTTTGTTGAACTTCTTTAGGAAGGTAATATCTATATTCCTTACCTGTTTTCTTACTCTTCTTAATTATAAAGCAAGATTTGTCTGTTTTATAGATAGGATAAGTTTTACCTTCTCTATCTGTCCAGATATAAGGAGTGAGTGTTACTTCACTCTTTTTAGTTACTACTTTGAAAGTATTACCTTCTAAAGAATACTCTACTCTTTTGTTTTGGGCAGAAACGCTGCCTATACCTAGTATGAGCAATATAATTATAAGAAATTTTTTCATGAATACCAAATTTCTGGATAATTTTCCATATTAATAATCAAAATTTGAATAGTAAGAACTAAGCGCATCTTCCCAAGCAGATTTAGCATAATCTAAATGTTCAGAAAGAAACCTGCTACAATCATGAAAATCTTCAATATTTCCATGAAATGTAATATGTAGCATTTCTTCACAGAATCTTACTGCATGTTTTTGTCTTTTGGTAGATATTTTGCCTTGTTTTCTTACAGACCAATCCATTCTATGAATAGCCTGCTTAAACTCCACAGCACTTTTATAGGAGTTAAATTCTCCTACAAAAGCACCTGTGGAATCTAATACAATATATTTTTCAGTCACATCTTCCATATATTGAATCTACCTGCCACTTATAGTTAAGATACTCTGCTCCTGCGTCAGATTCCATTACTGGGCTATCTCCATCTATATAAAGAGAATCCAATAATGTCTCTGTATGAAGATAGTAATCCTTATAAGCAGAAATCTTAGTTTGCTGTCTCTCAATAATAGAAAGACAAATAGCAAGCATGGTAACAGATACTATAATTATAAATGTTATTATATATTTCATTTTTTTAGTCTTGTTTTAGTTTGTTTAATTTGTTGTTAAAATAATTATAACCAGTTAACTGACAAAACTCTTTAAATGTTATTATATCAGCACATGCAAACACAAGTGCTACACACAATATTAACCATAGTGCTCCAAACACAATATATTCTACTATTCCTATTACGAACAATATTACACATATTATAGTAATCCAGAGCAGTATTCCTTTTACAAGTATTGCCATAGTCATTTAATTATTTCTTTTGTGATTATTTCAATTGAAGAAGAAATTCTTTTAGCTTCAACTTCAGTTATCTGAATTAGCTTGCCAAATACTTTTATGTAGTACTGGCGTTTAATTTCTGCTTCTATTGTGAACTTATGAGTGTATTGCTCATGTAATTCACGAGAACGCTTATAGTTATCTGAACTACAAATAGCGTTTAAATTGATTCTTTTTCTTGCCATTGTTTTAAGTTTTTGTTAATTAAATTGTAGCACAGAAGAGACTCGAACTCTCAATCCCACAAAGGGCCCTGGTGTTTAAGACCAGTCTGTATACCAATTCCAGCACTGTGCCATATAATTGGTTATTTAAGAATTAGTTTTACTACCAATTCTAAGGTTACCAACCTAGTAATATATTATTAGCCTACTATTACTGTCATAAGCTAATTATTTATAACACGAGTAAATGCTCTGTTGCTACATAGTATGCCTCTTTATTGGCTACATGATCTTCTGCCATCTGGCGAATAAGAAACTGCCGCTCTCAACAACTTGAGAATACTGAACTATAACGAGAAATCATTATCTCTATACTAGCACTGAAATACACAGTTTTGACGTATTAATAGTCGCTGTAGCAATAGCAATATCTTTTATATTGAGTTTTTAATGAGCAAAGTACTCGTCTTTCCGAGCCGCCAGAAGATTTCAGTTTATCTTATCTACAACTTGACAGTTCTTGTTATTCTACAATTTACTGACAACTTTCCCCCTCTTCTTTTTTGCTTAGGTTAAGGGAACCTGTGTATTTTCGCATATTTTAAAAACATGTTGTGCAATGCTCTTTCCTTGTTAAACTCCAAGCATCTAAATTTTAGTACAGTTTTGTGATAGTTCTCCACATTTCTGCGGGTGAGAT
>NFZC01002473.1_pt1 | contig 19683 bp, 42 predicted proteins | sample 1095391 | NCBI WGS metagenome assembly NFZC01 (sample SAMN03609890, study PRJNA323583) | gut metagenome | isolation source: feces | host: Rattus norvegicus | place: Denmark: Riget | collected 2013
CATTATTATCTCTACGACGCTAAGCAAAGACACTCTTATAGAAATCTTCATGGTCTTGATCAGTGAGCTAAGTATTACCAGTTTCCTCATCATGTTCCATCTCTTCATGGATTTTCATTTTCTTCAACTGAGTTTCAATCTATTGACCTAAGCCTAAATCTTTAGTAACTAGATTATAAACATATTTGTTCATATCCGCAAGAGTCTAATCAACTTTATCTTGAGGAATATTAGTTACATAACGAGGAATGAAGCCCTACTTTTCACACATCAATACTAATTCGCCAACAGAATCAACAGCATCAGATTTGCCTTCTTTATTTTGTGCGGCTGTCCATTTAGAGCCTTTACGCAAAGAATCATAAACGCGAGATAGCTTTTGAAAAGTATCATAATCTCCTGCATCCGCCGCTTGATTCATCTTTAAATAAGTTTTGCAAATAAGAATCAAAGCACTCTCAGAGTCAGAATCATTAATAGTAAATGATTTTTTCATATCTGTATACTTTTGTTCCAAAGTAACCCATTCATCAGGTTTATAAAGTCTACCCCACTTCATTGCAAGATAGATTTTATCTTCTTGAGTTAATTGCGCGGCAGGATCAGGAAGTTCAGACTAATCAATATAATTCTCTTCACGGAAATAATTATTTGCTCCAACAACATCTTGTTGAGATAAGTTATTAATATATTCATCATTCTAACTTTCTGTACTCATATAAGTAAGATATTCTGCATCTGAAATCTCACCATTTTCGTGTCGCTCTTTTAAATCTTTTTCAAATTCTTTTTTCTCTTCTTCTTTTTTAGCTGCTTTTTCTCCAGCTTCCTCTTGAAGTCTTTCAGAATCAGCCCAACCATAATCTTTCCATTGCTTTAATTTCATCTTAGAAAGATATTTACCAAAAACAGACATACCATTCATCTTTTTTGGATCTTTATTATAGGCTCTGTCTCTTAATACATTCCATTCTCCCGGAATATAAGGAACATCCATTTTTTCAAGAGCCCAAAGAAAAGTGCTTGGATCAAAATTATCAATATGTGCGGTTAAGCATTCCTTACAAAGGTCTGCTCTTCCACCAGTTTTCATTGTATAGAAATTTTCTTCTTTAAGTTTACGATTACATCTAGCACAGACTTTATATACACCAGAATATGTAGGCATAAATACTAACCTCCTTTTCTCTTATATGCTTTTAACAAGTCTTTTCTTGTGACATTTCGTCCATAGAAAATTTAGGAATTTTAGTATTTCTACATTCTTTGCAGATACTATACCAGCCATCTTTACTAGAATTATTGCGAGAGAAAAAGCGATTATGTGCAAGTTTCACCTTACCGCAACGACCACATTTCTTCCATTTGCCTTTTTCTTGAGTGGTATAATACCACATAATATAATTCTCTTGTGCCTATTCTGCCAATAGTTTAGGAATTTTATTACGCCAAAGACAAGATATATATTCAACAGAATGCTTAATATGATGGTCTCTGAAGAGCAAAGACTAAATTTCTGCATTAGCTTTACCGTCAATCTTATAAATCAAAAGATCATAGTAGAGCGGATATTTATCTTTTAAAGTCTATTCAATTAGGCGGTCAAGGTCTTCCATCATATAATATCCATCACTATTGAATACACCCCAAGCATTTTCTTTTAATTTAGAATAATTACATAAAAGTGCGGAAATATGTTTAGGATTAAAGAAAGAAATAATACTATCACTTGATACAGTTCCATCATCATTAATTGTAATATGTTCATCAAAATCAATTTGATTAAAACCTTTAAATATGTTCATAACGTGAATAGGTTTTCTAAACTCATTTTTAAGAACATACTAATCTTGTCGCATTTCAATAATCTATTTCTTTAAAAGAAATTTGCGCTTACCGCGAGCGAGCTTTTCCTGTTCTTCAAGCTATTGAATATTATCACGCAATTCTTTAAGTCCTGGGATTTCATCAATATCAGCTTGAGTAATTTCATTCTTTGGCGTAAACAGAATATTTTTTCCTAAATCGGAAATCATTCCATAAATGCCATCTTCTCCATTTTCTAGCTTAGCTACAAGCCCCTCATAAGAAGTTTCTCGCTTATTAATTGTAACCATTCGATTTGGAGTAAGAGTCTTTTTTCCTCTTCTTTCCTCTTTATCCATAGCAAATACAATATAGTCTGCTAAAATTTCTAAGTATTTAGGTGTAAGCTACTCAGGCGGAGTCTCCGCAATAATTTTTGTTACCAAAGCGTTACGTTCTTCTTTTGTCTAAAGAGAATAATCTAACTTAGTAGAAGATTTTTTAGTTTCTGTCTCTGTTAAATCTTCAATTCTCTAGTCTACATAATCTAAATCATTTGAGGGATCTTCTTCATCATCCTCATCTTTTAGTACTAGATTTTTATTATTATAAGCGTCATCCATATAATAAAAAATCTCCTTTCTTCCTTTTTATTTCTAGTATATCATATTTTTTTCAGTAATTCAAAAATTTGCCCATTGATAACTTTATAAAAAAATGTTATAATAAATTATCAAAAGAAAAAAAGAAGGAATAAATATAATACTTACCCCACTTGGTTCAGCATCTTTGCTTTATGATTTAGCTTGGAATGACCATTGTATTTTAGCTCATATTTCAGATCCATTTAAAACAAAGACTGTCCATTCTGAAGCAGAAGCTCAAAAAATTGAAAAGCAAGGTTGGATTGTTGAGCGTCCAAAAGAAGAGGAAGACTGGATTATTAATGGAAAACATATGTGGAAAGCATATTTTCCATATACCGAAGAACAAAAAAAAAGACTATGAAGAACATAGATTTCTTTTTCGCTATTTTTGGATTGTAAATAATTACAATATTCAGTTAGCTAAAGAATGGGAAAAGATGAATGATAAGGATGGTCTTACTGTCCAAATTCCTTTTTGTTTAGATGATAATTGTCAATGTTCTATGGAATGTGATTGGTTTTTTCGTGGTTGTCATTGTACTCCTATGATTATAAATTATTTTCAACAGCAAAAAGATTATTACAGAAAGGAAGAGCCTAATGAAATTTGACATTCAACATTTTCGATTTAATCATGCGCGAACCGCAGATATGTTGTGCGCAATGAATTGGGCTAAAGATGCGTGCGAACTTTGTGGTGAAAAAATTACTGAAGTTCGTATGGGATTGCAATTTGACGCTGATATATGTCTTATCTTTTGGGATGGGAACCAATCTGGCGAAGATTGGGAAGCAATTCAATTCTGTAAAGAACGTGCAATTAAAGTAATTTATTTTCCTGCGGCAGATGTAGAAGTCCCGGGAGAGCTAGATACCGCAAAGTTAGAACAATTTATTAAACAACAGGTGTTAAAATATTATGGTTAATATTATTATATTTCTTATTATGTATATTATTACTAGTCTAGTTGCAGCATTGGTTCTTGCAACTATTTTAACTGGACTTCTATATTGTATTTGTTGGATTATCGCTTTTGTTGATGATTTTATCAATAATGGATGGAAGGATAAGAATGGTTAAATGGCTAATTGATAATTGGACTTGTATTTTTATTTTTATTGGAATTGGTTTCATGTATTTTTTCGTTTTTACAATGTGTAGTGTTTCATATGAAGTAGATGAGCGAGCTGAAAATGATATTGCAATGATGTGGAAAACTTCAGCTAGTGAGCGTGATGGAGTTACTGATCCGCATGATATGGGAGGAATTTAATGATTTACGCACGAGGTATTGATATTAGCCAGTTCCCTGATGGAACTCCACATCTGAAAGAGAACTCATCTATTACAATGGATGGCTTTGTAAGTTGGCATTACCATGATATGGGTGAATTCCCTATCGTTTGTATGCTTGGTGAATACATTAAGAGCCGCGGTTATAGACCTATTCTTTATATGCCTTATATTCCTAACGCACGAATGGATAGAGTTCATAAAGGAGATGTTTTTACTCTTAAGTATTTTACTAAAATGTTAAATGCAGTAGGTTTTGCAGAAATTCATACTCTTGATGCTCATAGTGATGTGTCTGTTGGTTTGCTTGATAATTGTATTAATTATCAACCTATTGTAGCAATTAAAAAAGCTATTATTTTGAGTGAACCTGATTTTATTTATTTTCCTGATGCTGGCGCAATGAAGCGTTATGAGCCTATTATTCGTCAGTGTTGCGATAAGCCGATTCTTCATGGAGATAAAATTCGTGATTGGAGCACTGGTGAAATTAAAGGACTAAAAGTTATTGGAAAAGATACTCTTAAAACAATGATTCGTCCAAAAGTTCTAATGATTGATGATATTTGTGCCTATGGTGGTACTATGTATTATAGTGCAAAGGCTCTAAAGGATGCTGGCGCAGGTAATATTGATATGTATATTACTCATTGTGAAGATAGTATTCTTGACTGTAATAAGGGTAAAATCTTTACTGATGAACGATTGATTGAAACTGTTTATACTACTGATAGCATTCTTACTAAGAAAAATGAAAATATTTTTACTTTTCCCGCAGAACAGAGTATGATTGAAGATTGTAGAATTTAAAGAGAGGTATAAATTTTATGAATATTAATCCTATGTTAATGTGCGATTTTTACAAGACTACTCATGCTCAGCAGTTTCCTGAAGGAACTACTAAACTGGTAAGTTATTTTACTCCTCGAATGAGCCGTCTGAATGGTGTTGATAGCGTTGTTGTTTTTGGTATTCAGGCTTTTTGTAAGAATTATTTAATTGATTATTTTAATGAAAATTTCTTTAATCAGCCTGCGGACAGGGTAAAGGCAGAGTATCAACATGTGCTTGATAACACCCTTGGTTCTGCCGCATATGATATTAATAAGATTATGGCTCTGCATGATTTGGGCTATTTGCCTGTTGAGATTCGTGCTCTGCCTGAAGGCTCTCTGTGTCCTATTCATGTACCTTTTCTTGAGATGAGTAATACTCATCCTGATTTTGCATGGGTTCCGCAGTTTTTGGAGTCTTTTATGAGTTCTGAGCTATGGCATCCTATGATTTCTGCAACTGTTGGTTCTCTGTATCGTGATATCGTCGATAAGTATTATAATATGACTGTTGAAGATGATATTCCTCATGCAAGAGCTCTAGGCGACTTTAGCTTTCGCGGGCAGGAGTGTATGCAGTCTGCTATTAAATCCAGTGCGGGTTGGTGTCTGAGCTTTCTGAACACTGCAACTGTTCCTGCAATTCCTTATCTTGAAAAGATGTATAATTGTGATTGTTCTAAGGAGCCTGTAGCCTTTGGCGCAATTAGTACTGAACATAGTGTTATGTGTTCTAATGCGGCGGTTGATGGAGATGAAATTTCTTTTGTTCGTCGCGCGCTGACTCAACTGTACCCGCATTCTAGTTTTTCTATGGTTTCTGATTCTTATGACTATTGGAATATGGTTGATAATATTCTGCCACAGTTGAAGGATGAAATTATGAATCATGACGGTACTCTGTTGATTCGTGGTGATTCTGGTAATCCTATTGATATTGTTACTCAGACTGTTTATCATCTGTGGGACATTTTTGGCGGGACCATCAACAGCAAAGGTTATAAGGTTCTTAATTCTCATGTAAAAGCTCTGTATGGTGATTCTATTACTATTCAGCGGTGCGAAGCTATCTACAAAGAACTGGAGAGTAAGGGCTTTGCCGCAAATAATGTTAGCCTTGGTGTTGGTTCCTTTTCTATGCAGTGTATTGAACAGGATGGCATTCTAAAGCCTTTTACTCGTGACACTTTTGGTATGGCGGTTAAGGCAACTTATGGAGTCATTAATGGTAAGGAAGTTCCTATCTTTAAGAATCCTAAGACTGATACTGACCATTTTAAGAAGAGTCTTAAGGGTCTGTGTAATGTAAGTTTTGATACTAAGACTATGCAGTTCATTTATAAAGATGGATTGAATCAGGAACAGTGGGATGCTATTGAACCTTATAATTGGCTTGATACTGTTTATCGAGATAGTCAGATGATTGAAGAACAGAGTCTGAGTGAGATTCGAAACACATTAACTACTTTTAAGGGTATTATTAAAGGAAAGGAAACTGCATTTTAATGGTAGAAATTAAGATTGGTAATATTTTTGATACTGATGCAAAATATATTTGTCATCAGGTAAATTGCAAAGGTAAGATGGCAAGTGGGGTTGCCAAAGAAGTTAGAGAACGTTATCCTGATGCTTATTGGGAATATATGAATATTTGGGAACGATCTGTAGGACTCGGTACTCCTCTGCTAGGCCAAGCTCAGTTTGTTAAGGTTGAACCCAATAGAACTATTGTAAATTGTTTTGCTCAAGATAATTATGGTTATGATGGCAGGTAGTACACAAATATCAAAGCTCTAAAGCTCGCGTTATCTGCAGTTGCCGCAATTGCAAAACAAGACAATAGTAAAGTAGCTATGCCTTATAAGATTGGTTGTGTGCGGGGAGGCGCAGATTGGAGCATCGTTGAACCTATGATTGAAGAAATCTTTAAGGATGTTCATTGCGAACTTTGGAAGTTAGATTAAATAATGTAAAAGGGTAAATTGAATAATTTACTCTTTTATTTTTATAAAAAATATGGTATAATAAATCATAAAATAAATAAAGGAGATTAAGAAATATGATTAGATCTTATAGCTTTGATGCAAAGAAGACTAAGGATGAAATTGTAACTTGGATTCGTAATTACTTTCGTAAGAATGGCTCTGATTGCAATGCAGTTATTGGCATGAGCGGTGGTAAGGATTCTACTATTGTTGCCGCGCTGTGTTGTGAAGCTCTTGGCAAGGATCGAGTTTTTGGTGTAATTATGCCTAATAATACCATGAAGGATAGCGATATTGCCGTAGAGATTTGCGAGTATCTTGATATTGATTATATGGATATTAATATTGGTGAGGCTTATGATAGTCTAACTGAGGAGCTTGCGGCTAATGATATTAAACTTAGCTCTAATGCTGCCACTAACCTGCCTGCCCGCCTTCGTATGAGTACTCTATTTATGGTTGCTCAGAGTGTTAATGGTCGAGTTGCTAATACATGCAACTATTCTGAGGATTATGTCGGTTGGGCGACTTTGTTTGGTGATGGCGCAGGTCAGTTTAGTCCTTTGGGCAAGTTGACTGTTACTGAAGTAAAGCAGATTGGTTATGAGCTTGGCCTGCCTAAGAAGTTTATTGAGAAGATTCCTGCGGATGGTCTGACTGATAAGAGTGATGAGGATAATTTTGGTTTTACTTATCAGTTCCTTGATCGCTACATTCGAACTGGAGATTTTGGTAACGATACAGCTACTGCCGCCCGCATTGATAAGATGCATGATGCTAATACTTTTAAGCTGTTGCCAATGCCCATGTATAAACCCAATTGTAACTGGGAGTAAGGAGTAAAAATGCTATTAAAAGCAAAACCTGTAGTTGAAGCTATTGAATAGGAGAATAGTCTTATTTTAACTCCTGCAAATAAGAAGTATTTAAATCTTGCAATCGTTGAAATTGGAAGTTCTGACAGCAATGAAGGATATTTGAACAATATTATTAAACAATGTCATAAACATAATATCGGCTATCAAATTTATTCTTTTCCTGAAGATGTTACAAAAGAAGTTGTAGTAAAAGCTGTTAAAAATATTAATAGTAATTTACAAGTTGCAGGATGTATTTTTATGCAGCCCTTTCCAAAAGGTATAAGTATAGATTACATTAAGCAATTTTTTAACTCTGCTATTGATATAGATGGAATTACAGAGGATTCTATTTTTTCTCTTCTTTATCCTTCTGAAGACAGTTGTGGTTATGCTCCATGTACCGCAGAAGCCTGTATTAGAATTTTGAAACATTATGAAATTCCTCTTGATGGTGCTCATGTTGTTATAGTTGGAAGAAGTATGGTTGTAGGAAAGCCTGTTGCAATGCTTTTGGATGAAGAAAATGCAACAGTAACGCTATGTAATTCTCATACTAAAAATCTTCAAAAGATAACCAAATCTGCGGATGTTGTAATTGCAGCTCTTGGTAAGAAGAATTTTTTAACTAAGGATTATTTCTCACCAAATCAAACTGTGATTGATGTTGGTTTTCATTATGATGAAGATGGTATTTCAGGTGATGTTGATAAAGAAGTTGCTGATTATGTAAAAAATATTACTCCAGTTCCAGGCGGCGTTGGATCTGTAACAACCGCAGTTCTTATGAATCATCTTTATAAATCAGCTAACAAAACTTGTATTTTAAAAGGAGAAGCATAATGAATATTCTTATTGTTGTAGATATGCAAAATGATTTTATTAATGGTTGTCTTAGCACGCCAGAAGCGAGAGAGATTGTACCTGCGGTTGTTGATAAGGTGAAGAATTGGGATGGGGCGGTTTTATTTACTCGCGACACTCATTTTGACAATTACCTTGAGACTCAGGAAGGTAAAAATTTGCCAGTCCCGCATTGTATTCAGGGCACTCATGGTTGGGATATTATTGATGAGCTAAAGCCTTTTGTAACTGAAGATAATGTCTTTGATAAACCCACTTTTGGTTCTATTGACTTAATGAAATATTTTGATTTTAATTCTGATTGTATTTGGAGTTACAATTCTGTTTTTGGCGGGCTTGACCTTGAAAGTATTACTTTAATTGGCGTTTGCACTGATATTTGCGTTATTAGTAATGCAATGCTATTGAAGGCGGAAATGCCTGAAGTTCCTATTATCGTAGATGCTTATTGTTGTGCTGGTGTCACTCCTATAAGTCATACTACTGCACTTAATGCAATGAGTGCTTGTCAAATTAAAGTTGAAAATGTTGTCGATAGAGGCCTTGAAAAGATGGCGAAAGTAAGGGAGATTATTGCAAATGAACAGAACAGACAGTCCTGATTTTAGTAAACTCATTGAAAATTATGAAAAATTTGCAGAAGTATTGAGAGAAGAAGATCCAAATGTAACTATTTCAAAAGAAGAACATCAAAAGCTAGTTGCAGAAAGACTTGCTTTTGGATTTGATAGTATTTATTTTAGATATGCTGCGGTTGTCGATGAATTGGAGCGCTATAAAACTAAGGATCCCGCAAATAGGGGAAGAGATTTTTCGAACTGGGCTAATTGTCAGAAGATGCATTTTTATAATGTTCTTGAGCAATTAACTGAAGCACACGAACTTGAAGATAAATTTTTGAAAGATAAGGATGGTAAATATGGAGCTTAAAAATACTATTACAGCAATGGTCGATAGCGATTATAAAGCTAGGTTCGCCGCAGAATATTGGCAGACTAAAATTAGATATGATAAATTGCATAATATGCTTGTTAGTTATGATGCGGGAACTCTTGACTTTAAGCCAACTTGTGGCATTAATCTTTTGAGACATCAAGCTAGTATGATGGGTCAGTATCTTTATGACCTTGAGGTTAGAGCAAAAATTGAAGATATTGATTTAAAATTTTGGTATACAGAACTGAAAAAGTATGAAGTAAGTATTGTTAAAAAATGAAAATTTTTATACGCCTGAATACACTAAAAAAATTCAGAATTTGAAGCTACTAATTTTTATAGGAGAAATAATTAAATGAAAAAGAATAAAATCATTGCTCTTATTCTTACTATGGTTTTTATTTTGATGTCTTTTACTTCTTGCGCTCAATTGGATAGTTGGGTTCAAAGTGTAAAAGGTAGCATTATTGGCGCTGAATACAATATTGAATTTTATGATAATTTGGGCAGTAAGTTTATGACTGCTCATGGTAAAAAGATTGATATGGAAGCTGACATAGATTCTGAAGGTAATATGTCTTCTGTAATTAATATTACTATTGATGGTCGGCAGATGGTTTCTTGCGGCAGTACGGCTATTTTTACAGAAACTGGACTCAATAGAGAAGTTGATTTTAGTGCGGATAAAGTTGAGGGAAATAATGCGGGAAGCATTACCTCTGTGGCGACACTGATCAACGGTTACCGCAACGCATTTGGTAAGCCTATGGTGCTTGTTATTCAGTCTCAGCTTGGCGTGCCTATTTGCGCTTACAGTGGAGATAATGTATATTGGGAAGTTTGTAATGATTTGCCTAAAACTACTAAGCTAATGATTGATGGCAAGGCAATTTATGTGCATCGCGCCAATTTTCAGATCATTGATTTGAGTTTGCTATAAGTAGATTTTTATGGATGCGGATGACGTAGGTTCATCGCGCCAGTGAGGTAAAGAAACTACTATGACTAGAAAGCGATTTCAAAAATTACTGATAAGTAGAGATCTTTCAGCGAGAGCTGCAAAAACTTATAAAATTCCAAGTATTTATAATAATATTTTATATTATTGTCATTCTACTGATGGCGGAAAGACATGGACAGTTTTAAAAGGAGCTTCTTATCAAAGCTGGTGGAATGATAGTATTATTGAAACTAATAAAGGTTTTATTTTAGATTGTAATGTTCCAAGATATGATCTTGAGATAGAATATTTTAGTTAAAAAATAATTTATCGTATTGCTATTTTGAAAATACTTTTGGAAATTTTATCGTATTTCAAATCTAAAATAACTTTTGGAGATTTTATCGTATTTCAAATCTAAAATAACTTTTGGAGATTTTGTTGACCAGCACATACCCGTTTTTCATTTTCAAATATTTTTTATCCCAAAACCCTACCCCCCATACGCTGCGTAGAGAGGGCAAAGGCTGCTCGTGGCGCTCTCAAGCGCCATCCCCCGTTGTTAGCATAAGCTAACGCCTTTGTAGTTTTTTGTTGCTAGTTGTTTGCATTGTCTAACTTATTCTTTATCCTAATTCAATATTAAGTCTTTAGCAATTAGTATAGACATACCAATAGTTTAGGTTATAGTATACTAACTGCTATTTATTATATTATTATATTCTGGTCATTATCCGCCGGACTGGCTACAATAAAAAAAACTCTCATCTAGTAGATCCTTAGATGAAGCCCTCCCACTTCATTATACCACAGATTGTTCGCCTTGTCAATACTTTTTTCGCAAAAATTTTTTAAGAATATTTTCAAGAAATGCTTGACAATATACTATAACTATGGTATACTATAATCACAGAGAACAAGAGAAGTTAAAGAGGTAACTACTATGAAGACTTATACCTATATCACCGCAGGTCAGGTTATTGGTACTGACACTCAGGCTTTTGGTTCTATCTGGATGCGGACTAAAGCGCTTGCAATTAATGCGCATACTGGTATCTGGCGCGTAGTTAAAGAAGAAGGCAAGCCTGACCGCAAAGAATATTATTGCAAAGCAGGCTGCTTCTTGAAGGTTTCTACTGGTGAAGCAATGAAGCCGAAAATTTTCTAAAAACCCCTTGACAAGAGCCACAGCTTATGATATAATATAGACAGTAAGAGAGAGATACATAACAAGAGAGGTAAGACTTATGATGAATTACAATGAACTGGTCGCAATGCTGATGGCTATGGCTGATAATGATGGCAAGACATTTAAGGCGGGCAAGCCTATTGTGTATAAGAGCGGCTGGCAAGTTGCTACTTTCGGCCATGAAACCACTGATGCTAAAGTTGCCGCTGTATTCATTCAGATTATGGGCGACTGTGGCGTATGGCTGAGCAATGGCATTTACTATATCGATAACTCCAAGAGAGTAAATACCAAGCGAGAAGCCATGGCTATTGGTATCCAGCATAATCAGCAGTCTGTGCTTTGCTGGCGCAATATGAAGCTGACATGGTTAGTTTAAAAAATATTAAAAAGGGGCTTGACAAAACAAGCCCCTTATGCTATAATATAATCACAGGGAAGATAAAACGCAACAGAGAGAGGTAAGTAACATGATGGACGTTGTAGCAATGGAAAAAGAACTAGCTGGTCTGTATAACGAGCGTAGCAAAAACCTGCTGAATGTTGAGCGGTACGACTGGTACACCAAGAAGATTTATGAACTGCGGGAACAGCTGAATGAATCCATTTTTGGTAAGGTTGAACTGGATGATAATGCAGAGTTCTAAGCGGGAGGCGCCTATAAGGGCGCTTTCTCTTTGTCGCGCCGCGCTCTACCAATGCGCGGCGTTTTTCTATTATACCACATCCATCGAGGTTTGTCAAGGCTTTTTGCGAAAATTTTTTTATTTATTTTTTGTCCTAAAACCTTGACACCATGGGGGTGATGTGGTATACTATAATCACAGAGAGAGATAAGAATAAAGAGAGGTTGCTACTATGACGACTGTTGCTGAGTTTCTGGATAATGTCCGTTCTTCTACCACCCTTCATTTTGCTGAGTATGTCGAAATCAACCACATTGATATAGATTTCTCCTATTCTACTGATTGGAGAAACATAGCATTTGCCGCCAAATGCATCATGTGCGACTTCCATGTGAATAACCAGCAGGAGATTGATTCTATTTCTATCGAGCATCAATCCCCTGCAGGGGCTTGACAAAAGCCTTAAAGTATGATATACTTTAATCACTGAAAGAGAGGTAACAAAAATGGAAAAGTTCATTAAGGATTACGCCCAGTTCATCAAGGATTCCAACAAGGATGATTACATCCTGTGCGAGATGGTTCAGCGAGTTGTCCGCCTGCGGTATCGTGGGGTCATCAGTACCAACGAGTGTATGAAGAAGCTCGCTGAGTTGGTCAGCGGTTGACCTCACTGGCTCCCCGCCTGAAAAAGGTGGGGAGCTTTTTTGCGTCGCCTTCACCTGCGCTTGGCTCCGCTGTGGCATAATGACTAGTCCCGTCTGGATTTTCGCGCAATTCTTTGTGCAATTTGACGAAAGGAAAAACGCCCAAAAGGCTTGACAATCCGCCTTGCAGGGTGTATACTATATACAGAAACAGAGAGAGAGGCAGATAAAGATGATGGACGAAAAGATGGCTATTGTGAATGAACTGGTTGCTTGCGGCTACTGCCTGATGAACCGCACCGCTGAATCTATGGCTGAAGATTTTGACGTTGCTACGCTGAAAATGTTCCTTGAAAATTTCAAGAGATTTTCTAAAAAGGCTTGACAAGAAACCTGCTTTTATGATATAATAATAGTGTCAAGAGGAACTGAATTAAAGAGAGGTGATAAAAATGTTTAACACTTTTGAGCTGGCTTTCAATCATATTGGTATGGCTTGAAGCTAACGCTCAGAAAGATCCTAATGGAGACTACCGCTTCAACGACTTTATGGTCATCATTCGTAATTGATTGAAAGGAGATTTTACCATGAAAAAGATTAACAAGACCACCGCCCGCAAGCTCTTCAATGAGGGCAAAACCTTCTTTATGGCGGCTTGCAATATGCGGGTTGACAGCGCCTATGAGATCGACCCCGTAAAAGCTGGTTGCACTTTTGACCAGCTGATTAACGAGTTTAACTATTACAACTGCAATTCGGTCGCAGGCCGATATCCTTCTTTCTACATTAGCGATTAACTACCTCTCTCCTCTCTGGGCGTGGATTCATCTCCACGCCCTTTATTTTATTTTTATAAAAAATTTTGGTATAATAATAATGTAAGAAATGAATAAAGAAAGGAACGCAGAAAATGCCTAGTTTTTCAATAGATGAACTAAGCACATTAAAATTAGTCTTTTCTAATACAACAGTAAAAGATATGATTGCGGCGGCGCAGATTGGTTATAACGATCTAGCTTCAACCGACAAAACTTCAAGCTGTTCAGAAATGGCTGATGTATGTGCTTATGCATTGATGTTATTAAAGTAATTTCGATGCAGACCGAAAACAGTTGTGAGTAGGTCGGTTCTCTGAGATGCTAGGTATTAAGATGATTTTTTCTCGGTTTTTTGTGTTTCGTATGAATAATAAATATCCTAAAAGGTTGAGCGGCGCGTGTTTGATGGATGCCCGCCGTTCTATTTGTCAATGGGCATCTTGCATGATTTTCTTGGTTGATTTTTGTGTAATATGCCCATTGTTTTTATCCTGAAATTGTGGTATACTTGCTTTAGCAAAGGAGAGATAGAGATGACTAAGAATATTTATATGATGGTTGGTGCGGCGGGCGCAGGCAAGTCTACTTTTATCAAGAACTTTTTCCCTGACGCATTTAACGTGTCTCGTGATGTAGCTCGGTTCGATGTTATGGCAAAGTATAAGACCGATGATTACTTTGCACATGAAAAAGAAGCGTTCAATACCTACATCGACCGCATCAATAGCGCAATTAAGTGTGGGTGGGAAACTGTCGTATTGGATGCTACTCACTTGACCCCTAAGGCACGGAAAAGAGTGCTTTGCCGCATCAACATCCCTAAAGAAGCAAAACTTTATGCTGTTGTTGTTCACCCCACACTTAAACAGCATATTAAGCAGAATGCTCAGCGCACTGGAAAAGCATTCGTTCCTGTTGATGCTATTGTAAAACAGTATAATTCTTATGTTGAACCTACTCATAAGGAAGGTTTTGATGATGTATTTTTTAGTGAGGGGTAAAAGATGTTGAAGAAAAATAAGGAAAAGGAGATCCGAAAAGAAAGGCGACTGTTTATTGGCAGACCCGCACGGTTTGAAAAAAAGACCGCCTACAACCGAAAAAAGTTACCTAAACCCCTTGACACTGACCGCTGAAAGTGGTATAATGAATACAATGAAAGAGAGGTTATGACAAATGTACACTTGGGAAGATTTTCTGAATGAATATTGTGGCTGTTCCTGTGACGAGATGGGCAACAGACCCTGTGATAATGGGGCTTGTTGCGACCGTTGCACGACCGATGAAGCTAGGGCGGCATTTATCATGCTCGCCGCCAATATGGACTAAAAAGGAGATTGATTGAAAATGGAAACTGTTATCATGCACGCATACGACATCATATACTATAATGAGCGGGCTGACCTGCTGGTGGAGACTTTCTATGGCAAGGATGCTATTGATGCTATGAATAAGTTCAAGCAGAATCATCCGACTTTTGAGATTTGGGACTGCCATTCCGCAGAATAAGAAAGGGACTGTTAATTATGATGGAACGTTTTAATGCAGTAAAAGCTATGAATCTGTTGGTTCTGGCTCTGAACGATGAAAATGCTTATACTCGCTGGATTGTCACTGTGCCCGATGGAGCAACAGATGAAGACCTGCTGGACATTTCACGAGATGACAACATGATGAACGAAGTCACAGAGGAGTTTATCCGCATTATGAACGCTTATGGTTGGAGCGGGTTCTGCCTTGGTAATGGGCTTTTCCCTGCTGAGTTCAATGAGCCGCCTATCCATTATTAACCAAAAGAAGAGTAAGTAAAAGGGCCGCCCAGTCCGCCAGGGTTGAGCGGCCCGCCTTCTATCAATCCGGGCCGCTATTCGCATAGCACCTTCTATTATATCATTTTTGTTGCCGCTTGTCAATAGGTAAAATGAATAAATTTACTCCTGAAACCTTGTGCAGTTTGCTAATAGACAATAGCTGAATAATCTGCTATAATATAGATACTGAGAGGGCGATAAGCCAAAAGGAGAGATAACATGAAGAAGTATGATAACCGTGAGGAGATGAGGCGGATTTTGCTCGCTGGCAATCTCAGCTCTAACAACGATGATTCTTTAGATGTCAGGCATATTCTGAACGATGCCACGCCTGACTTTGCTTTTCATGGCTACAAAATCCACTATGGTGCCTCTAAGTTGTGCCTGTGCAACGAGGGCGGTGAGTATGTCTGTAAGTGGGTGACTGATGACCGATACAATGAAGCGGTTCAGGAAACCAAGGTCTACGCAAAGGCGGTTGAAGCTGGTCTTGAGAAATTTTTCCCTTATACTGAAATCGCCTTTGAAATAAACGGCATCACGTTTGTTTTTCAGGAAAAGGTTCAGTATTCTGTAAAACGTCTGCCCTGTTCTGTTCGCTCTAAGTTTCTCAAGCAATGTAAAACTTCTCTTGACTGTGAAAAGCGTATTTGGAAAAAGATGGAAAGAGAATTTAAGCGGGCTGGGGACAAAGATTATGTCCGTGACCTTGACCAGCTGTGGGCTTGCATGGCTCTGTCTATCTATGGCAAAAAGCTTTGTCAGAAACTGTGCGCTTTCATTGTTGAAAATGCAATTAATGATTTGCATACTAGCAATATTGGATATAACCATAACAAGCCTATTATTTTGGACTTCTCTGGTTATGACCGAAAATATTGAAAAAATGTTTGACAAACACCGCCAAGTATGATATAATACATAGTGTCAGGGGGCGATAAAGATTAAAACACGTTCACCGCCGAAACACCTCTAAAATTTTAAAATGAGATTATAGAGGTGTGAAAATGATTCCAATTAGACTTCATTTCTATTAAGACCAGCAAGTTAATTCTTGTATTTAATAACTTTTAGACCAGTTCTGTTTGATTAGTATTTTGCTCTGGTGTTATTATCTTATAAAAGTAAGAAAAGTAATAAGTTTCTTTGGTAGTTTCTTCTCTCGACCCTAGAAAGAAACTTATCCCGCTTGTTGTGACTTCTTTGCGTATGATTTCTTCCCACGCCTTAATAGGTTATAAGTTTATGGAAAAGAGGAAGTAAAGAATACACACTTTATAAATTCTTTGGCATTTTCTTTCTACGAAGTGTTAAAAGAAAAGCAGAAAGCAAAAGCTAGAGGTTGAAGAAAGGAACCGCTTCAATCACTCTACACGCTACAAACCATATTAGCAAAATGAGGGATATTATGCACTGGACTTAACATTTTCTAACTGCTCACTGGCGAATCAATAGAGAAAGGATGGCATAAATATGCACTGGAAGTAGCTATTATACATTATTTTTGAATATAGCTTAATTCATCTGCGGGGAGCAAAAACCCCGCAGATTTTTTGTGCAATTTTCCACTTGACTTTTTGGCGCACCGTGCTTGATCGCGCGGATGCGTCTTGCCTGTCAATATACACCCCGCACAAATTTTCAATAATTTTGTTGTACAAATTGCCTATTGATATTTTCCTAAAAATATAGTATAATAATAATGTTAAGAAAAGCTAATAAGATGGATAGAATGAAGCATAAAGCCATTAAAAATTATACAGCTTAAGACCTTAATGCAAGTGCATTTACATACGAAACCGCAAAAGCTAGAAGCAAAAATTACGCTGTCTATCTGAAGAAAAATGAAAAAGAGCTTGACAACCTTTACAAAGTATGATATAATAAGTACATCGAAAGGGGATATGAATTATGGACTTTGAATACACTGCTACTCTGTGGGTTGAACCTTCTGCTATTGAAGAAATGTTGGAACTGTGTCGTCATGGTTCTTCTTATGAGCAGGCTATTGAGGATGTAGCCGCAGGCTGGGATGATATTGACTATTATGCAGTAGGCAATGTTGTTCCTCAGTTGGCTATGGAATTGAAACGCCGTTTGGAAGCTGAAAAGGAAACTAATACAAATGATTAAACTTATTGTTCTTGGTGCGGTTTTGTGGAGGTTTATCCGCCATATTGAGAAGTATGGCGCAGATAAATTAGCACTTATCCTCTGTTTCATTGAAATCGGTTTGTTTTTTGACTGTATTGGTATGATTTGAAAGGAGAAAAAAATATGATTGCTCGTATTATTATGCCCGATGATGGTATCCGCCCCGCGATTAAGACCCTTGAAACTGGTACGCATTTCATGTGCCGCTGAACTTCTGATGATGCACGAAATAAAATTGGCATCTATCAGGTGGTAAGCAATGACCCTGGAATTTTTGGTTGCCGTAATAGTAAGATTCCTGCAATCAATTGCGCTACTGGTTTCATTCGGATGTTCAGCCCTAATACTGAAGTTGAGCCTGTTGACATGGGGCTTGCACCTGCAAAATATTTCCCTACTAAGTAACATTTAACCTACCTATGTAATTAAAACCTACATAGATAGGTCATTTTGCGGCGCGCTTACAATCAGGTGGCGCCGCTTTGGGCAAAATGACTAGTTTCAATAGATTTCTCTAAGAAAAAGTTGTACAATCTGCTACCCGCAAATTTCCTAAAATGCTTGACAATAGTTCTCTCATCTGGTATACTATAATCACAGAGAGAGAGGTAAGAAAAAATGAAAAATGCGATTTGGATTCCCCTGTATGTGACTTCCATCCTCGGCATGATTTTTAACGGCGGTCTGATCTGGTTGGTTCTGTCTAACCTGTTTGCTGGTTATGGCATAAACTGGTTGGTTCTGGCGGTTGGGCTGTTCTTTTTCTTTCTGTTTAGCCAGCTTAACAACTGGCTGGCTGGAGAAAAAGTTTGAAAAAACTCTTGACAATCCGCATCACCTATGATATAATATAATCACAGAGAGAGATATAAAACAAGAGAAAGAGGTAAAGATTATGACTATTTACTTTGACATGGATGGCACTCTGGCTAACTTCTACGGCGTGAAGGGCTGGCTGGACGATTTGCAGAACTTCCGCACTCGCCCTTATGAACTGGCTGAACCCCTGTTCGATGCCCTCAAGATGTTCACTCTGATTCAGGCGCTCAAGAGCAAAGGCTATCACATCGGCGTGATTAGCTGGTGTTCTAAGTCTGGCACTCCCGCCTTTGATGCGCAGGTTGATGCGGTTAAGCGTGAATGGCTGGCAAAATACTTCCCCTATGCTGAGGAAATCCACGTTGTAAAGTATGGCACTCCTAAGCAGGAAGTCGCCACCGCCGAAACCGCCATTTTGGTGGATGACGAGGACAAAAACCTTGATGCATGGAATCTTGGTGATGCAATTAACGCAATGGATATGATGGAAGAGCTGTGGGGGCTGGTTTAAGCCCTCTTGATAGAAAGGCGGTTAAAATTATGGAATACTGTGTGAATCTGCTGGTGTCTGTCCCTATTGAAGCGGTTGAGGATGCGACTGTTGAAGAACTGGTTTATCAGGCGGAAAAGATACTGGGTAAAGAAGTGGAACGGCTCGCCACTGCAAGTATTTATAAAGAGGGTAAAGTAAAGCCCCTCTATGAGGGGTGAGAGTATGAAAGTAGCGATTGATTTTTCTAGCTGGATTTTTATTGAATCCGACCACGTTCCCGATGCAGAAGAAGCCCAAGAATGGATTTTAAAAGCCATTTCTGGAAGTCGTGAGGGAATCACGTTTGGGTCAATTCAGCTTGATGGGGTTGAACCGCTCAAATAAAAAATTTTTCAATGCGAGGGCAAGAGCTCTTGCATTTTTGCGTCCCCTACGCAACTGCTTGGCTCCGCTTATTCCATTATACCACCCCGCACATATTTTGTCAAGAGTTTTTTGCAAAATTTTCTCAAGAATATTTTTCCCAAAAGGCTTGCAATCTTAGCTACAAAGGTGTATACTATAATAACCGAGAGAAACTGAACAAAAGAGAAAGGTACTGAGTATGAAAGTTTATATGTGCAATGAAGATTATCGTGTGGCTTCTATTGACAAGGCACAGGACATTATTCATGAGATCGAAACTGACCCTAGCCAGATTGAATATATTTGTTCTAAGGAAGATTTTATTTATCTGGTAGTGGATTTGATGTCTACTGAATCCGACAAGGAAAGCAAGCTGGCAGAGATACACAAGTATATTCATGACTATGCGGTTAATACTTTTAATAAGATGTGGACTAAAGTTGAAATTGAGGAATAAATTTCCTCTTGACAACAGCCGCCAAAAGTGATATAATAAGAGTGTCGAAAGGAGCTATGAAATATGAAACTGACTATTGGTTATACCGCTTACCATGAGAT
>NFZC01009811.1_pt1 | contig 19545 bp, 17 predicted proteins | sample 1095391 | NCBI WGS metagenome assembly NFZC01 (sample SAMN03609890, study PRJNA323583) | gut metagenome | isolation source: feces | host: Rattus norvegicus | place: Denmark: Riget | collected 2013
TTAAAAAAAGCAACTCTAAAATAACAGCTTTTAAAAACATCTCTAAAAATGACATATTATCAAAATCTTTTAGTAATATATCCCCCATATTAAAGCCTCCTCTGTTTCTTCTTAATACAATATTACAACAAAGGAGGCTTTTGTCAATAGTTATATTTATCTTTTTCTGCTATTGAGTAAATATTTTCTATATCCCATCTCTTTTAACAATCTCACAAACTCATCTTTATCTTTTACTGTTTTCATATACTCATCTAATTTTTTTTGTTCTTCCTTAGTCAAGGTTGTCTGATCAGTAATAACCTTATTCAACTTTTTATTTATTCCAGTATCTTTTAAGTATTCATCAGTAGACTTATTTAACAGATCCTTTTCTTTAGCCTCTTCAATATTGATCATAAAGTTATTCTCTACATTTTCTACATCTGATTGTGCCAAAGTTAAAGCAACTATTGAATTAAAGTTTTGAGATGCTTTCATCTCTTCCACTTCTTTTTTATCATCATATCCTAGTAGTTCTCTTTTCTTTTCAAGCCCACTACCTGCTGGAAGTTGTCCACTCTCTTCTAATGCCTCAGTATAGGCAACTTCTAAAGCATCAAAGAATGATTTTAAATCTTGCTTTAGTTTATCATCGTCCTCTTCTCCGTTCCTTCTTTGAATATCTTTTCTAATTTCTTCCTCATATAAGGTTGAGGTATACCAGTCTAAATCAGATGGTTTGTTATATATTGGAGTCCCTTTAATAGAATTATATAAAGTGTTTACTCTTCTAGGAACAAAATTATTTTCTTTCATAGTTTTAAGCATTTCTGTTATTCCAGTAGAAGATTGAGAAAAGGCATCTAATCCTGTAGCACTCATGGAAGCATCTAAAGCAAAATCTGCAATGTATTTTCCTTTATCTCCACTATAAGCTATAGCTTTTAACCTTGCTCTTGTCTTTTCGTCATCTGACTTACCAAACACTTTACTATCTAAATACTTCCCAGCTATTCCAGCTAAAGAAAGTAATGTAATACCAGCCACACCACCAGTAGTTGATATTAAAAAATCTTTCTTATTTTTAGTTATATGTTTTAAATAATTAGTACTCATTCTTTTTCTATAAATACCTTTATTATCTTTATAGTATCTAGCTTTATCCCAACCATAGTTTAATAAATCATTTGTAAATGTGGTAAATAGAGTTTTAACTTTTAATAATAAGTTTTCTCCTCCACCCATATTAGTAGTCCTTAAATTTTTAAATGGATCTTCTGCATATAGGTCATATAGCATAGAGCTATGTAAATACTTAGTTTCATCTGAGTACCCTATTTTATATAGAGCATTAGTTAAACCAATAGTTTTATTATTACTGTCCTTTAAGTTTAAATCAGCTTTCCATTTTTGAAATTTCATATCATTATCAATGTAAACTGCTTTAAATCTTTTTTGATCCTCTAAAGGTAATAATTCAAACTTATCATAGTTTAATAATTGTTTTATCTTTTGGATAGCTAACAGGCTAGATGATAGATACCTCATATTTTGCATACTACCCTGTAAATGCAAGTTGAGATCTTGCACTATATCTGCCATACCCTTTAAGCCTTCCACTAATACACTACCTTGCTTTTTAGGTGTGATAGTATCAGCAATGCTAGAAAGTTCTAAAGATGCTAACAGTTCTCCATCATCTCCACCAATTAAAGCCCCTAGCCCTCTATATAATTTATTTAAACTAACACTTATACCAGCTATAGGTTTAAGTTCTCTTAATAATGCTAATCCATAAACCTTTGGTGATACCTTAGACATTTCATATGCACTTTTAAAGAAATTTCCATTAAAATACTCAGTTCCTTTTATAGCCGCTAAAACAGGGTGACTGAATGATTCTCCCATTCCTGATAATGCAAGAAAGAAGTTTCTTAATCCCCACATTGTAGCCTTTTCTACTGAACGGATTGGATCAGATTCTATACCAGTAGTGAATGGATCTTTTTTATTTATATAATTATTGAATACTTCTAAAAATTTATTCTGTACTTCTACTGCTATAGATCTATCACTTGCCACGGCTTCCACTATCTTGTCATAGTCTTTTCTTAATACTGGGACATCATAGAACAGTTTTAACAATCCTTCCTCATCATTAACTGCTGTTTTCATTCTATAAAATGGTATCCCTAAGGCGGTTAAACTTGCCTTTTCTGTAGTAGTCATAGACTCTATTAGATTTAACATAGTAATATTATCATTCTTCCAGTACTCAGCAAATAAAGCAAAGTTCTGCATCTTTTCCTTTGTGGTCTTTCCTTTGAAACTATCCTTTATAACATCAATTAAATCTCTTGAGATAGTTTCATCAAAGTTGATATTATCTAAATCTTGGTTTAAATTTTTCTTCCAATTGGTAGTAATTCTTAAATCTTTTACAAATCTTTTTAGTGCCTCTTCTTGAGTTTCTCCCTCAAGTGGTTCTAATAAGTTTAATTTAGACCCTAGGACTTCCTTTATTCTTTCAAAGTCTGTATTTTTAATAAAGAAGTCAAATATTTGTTCTTTATTAAAAGTTAAGGACATTATAGCAGTATTAATTTTTCTCTCTTTTATATCTTTTAAAGCTTGTTCTATTTTCTCTACAGGAAGTTTTTTATTCTTGAAGATGCTTTTTATTTTCTCTTTATATTTTGCTCCACCCTCTGCTCCTGTGATTTGATTTATAACCTTAGCTATATAAGATTCAAATGTTTCTTCTATGCTATCCTTTTCTTTAAAAAAATTAAATTTGTCTTTTTGGGAGAAAAGGATTTTTGAAAACTCATCTAATGATAATTTATCATTTAAAAAGTCTTGCACTACTGTTGTTAGTTTACTATCAAACATTTCCCTATTTTTTCCAGTGTAAATATAAGGTTCATATTTTGGGGAGCTTCTGAAAAGTTCCATGTTCTCACTTGTGTTATGAGTGACTGCTAACCCTATTACTTCCCTCCACTCTTTAACTATATCATCACCAAATTTAGAAAGCTTTATAGGGTCAACATCTGTTTTACCATTAGTTGAAAATTTAGTTGTCTTTGAAAATATAGTATCTAATATAGTGTCAGCCACTGTATTCTCTGCTAGATCTTCCGCTAGTCTTTCATTTACACTTCTTTCAGTTGGTCCAATATTTAATACTGCATCATCATATTTGTGGCTTACTTCTCTTATAGCTTTATGATATTCCCCTTTGTATAAGTTTTCATAAAGAGCTATAGGCTTTTCTATATAGTTGTTTACTATACCCCTTATATTTCTTTCTAAGGAAACATTAACATTTTCTCTATCCATAGGTGTGTCCTTGGAAGCTTCCAAAGCACTTTTACCTTGCTTTAATAACTTACTTTCTTTTTTAGTTTTATTCTCTGTAGCTTCTTTAGTAATAGTATGCCCTAATTCTATTAACTCATCTGCTAACTGTCTAAAATTAACCGCTCCTGTAGAGTCATGCCCAGTTTCTAATAAATCCTTTGTAGCTTTTATTTCATGCTTTATATTAACTCCAAAGGTAGGATCATTAGGAATTTCCTTCACTTCTTTTATATATTTTTTATTTTTTAAAGTAGTTACTGGATTAGGATCATTAAAGTCTAATACATCTACATCTTTTAGATGCTTAGCATTTACTTCAATAACATCACTATTCAATATATTTATCACTAAGGAAGATCCTTTTATTTTTCTTCCTGTCCACTTCAAAGCTGGGAATAAAGTATTAGTTACTAAAGCCCCTCCTCCAGCTTCAACAAACTCTTTATCATCTGTACTTCTTATAATTCCTAAGAGTTCATCTTCATATCTATTAGAAAGTAAATTATCTGTGGTATCTACTAACATTTGAAAACCAAAGTTAAAAACATTTCCTTGCCCTAAAGATAATAAATTTAAAGCCCAGTTTCTAGCAAATTCAATAGGATTCAAATTATTTTTTATTGCTCCATAAGTAAATCCAGTTAAATATCTAGCTGGTAGATTGTCTATATTATCATAGAAAGCTTGATACTCTCTTAGGTTTTGAAGTTCTGCCTCTCTGTATGGTGTCATCTCATCTTCTAATTTTTCTATTGATTGAGTTAAATCTTCTACCTTTTGAGGATTAGGTTTTTTATCAAATCTTTCTATTTGCTCTACTGCTAATAGATCCCTATTACTTTTGTTTATTAAATCTCTATACTGTAAATTAAAGAAATTCCAAGCTGAATTAATTCCATATTTTACCCCTTCTCCCATATTAGTTAAAGTGTTGCTTTTAGCTTGATTATATTCTTTTCTAAATTTTCTATCTTCTTTATTCATCTAGTTATTTCCTCCTATTAATGGGGCTGGATATAATACTTTTCTATCTTCTTTCATATTTATAATAGTATCAATCATTTCATCTTCTGACCCAAATGATTTTATTAATTGATTTTTTATTTCTTTATTCTTAGAAGTGAATACTTCTTTTAAAAAATCATCATAATTTCCATCAGTAGGGATCTTAGTTATTGGCACTGTCCTTGTAATAGTATTAGTTCCAACATAAAGTTGAGCTATTGTTTGATAAGCAACTGGGAGAGAGATGTTGTTTTTTGATTTTTCCATTACTTTATTAGCTAATCTTGTAATCTCTGGCACTTGCATTGCCATACTTAACCCTGTAGATGTTATTTTTCCGCTCTGATTAAGTAGAGCATTAAATTTTCTAGCTTGGATAAACTTTTCATTTGTAGGATCTTTAATCCCATCTATCATAATTTTATACTCATTTTGTTGATACTCTCCGTTTTGAGATGCAAAAGAATTTAAAAAAGCTTCTCCTACTTCGGTTGGTAGGTCTTTAATAACTCCACCTAGCACTTCATATGTTGCATCAAATCTGCTTTGTTTAAGGTCACTCATTCTTGCCTCAATTTGATTGTTATATTCATCCATTGTTGCCTTTGGTATAAAGTCTTTTATATACATTTTATTTTCGTTAATCTCTTTTAATCCCATTCCGTATAAATCATATGCTGGAGAAATAAAAGGATTATTTGAAGTTATTGCTACAGACTCCAAGTTTAATATATCTTGCCATTGGTGTGTCATTCCAGTTTTAGCTTTTAATATCTTAGTATAGCTATTAGAATTATAAGCCTCATTTAGTTCATTAATTCTTTTTAGTTCTTCTTTCCTTGCCCTTTCTCCGTCTACATCTCTATCAACTTTTAAATAATTTAAGTGTTGATTTACTCGTGTCCTAGCCTCTTCATAAACACTTTTTAAATTAGCTTTGAAGTATTCTTTATTGTTCAAATAATCTTCATCACTTTGAGTATATTTTATTTGAGTTGCATAGCCCTCAGCTATTTTATCTAGCACTGCATCATTAATATTATTGTTTAAAAGATTATTTAATTTAGCTCTCTTTTGCTCTATACTTAAACTGTTAGAGGCAACAATCTTGGAAGTAAAGTTATTTATTTTATTTGTTTCTATCTCCATTACTTTTTTGGATAGTAAAGCAGTTGCCTCAGTATCTGATATTTTTGTTAATCCTTGGAACTCATCAACTAATTCTGTTAAATCCTCAATGCTTTGTTCTGCTCCTCCAATATCATTTATATCTAAACCTGATGCAATAGCTACCTTTCTGTCCATGTTAGCTAACAAATCATTTGTTTGTTGTTGTATTGCTATTGAAGATCTCTCTGAGATTATTCCTTTTAAGAAAAGATCATCATTATTTTTCATTCTTTTAACCATTAATTTCTTTTCTTCTAAAGTTAAATAATCACTTTTAGCTATCATTTTTTCTTTTTCAATTCTTATTTGCTGAAATTGATTTAAAGCCTCTTCATATAATTTTTGATCTCTATATACTAAAGGATTAGATAATACTTCTTTTTCAAATTGAATATTCTTTTCTTCTGTATCTAACAATAAATTCATTTTCTCATTTTTAATTTTTGCTTCATCTGCTCTTTTAGCTATTTCTTCTATAGCTGATAGCATAGCCCCACCAGTTCCTCTGTCCAAAGAATAAGGACTCTGAGTATCTACATGAATACCTACTAAATTAGCCCCTGTTCTTTTATCTGCAACATATTGCTTTATAAAATTGTTTGCCATTTATTCCCTCCTACCATTTGAATTTATTTCCAGTTCCTGAAAATGTGTAGTTTCCTAGTGTCAAATTAGTATTACCAAATCCTGTACTTCCACCACTATTCCCTGTATTTAAAGTTAATTTATTATATAGTTGAGGGGCTTTAAATGTTTCTACTCCAAAGTTGCTAACTTCATTCCCTTCACCTGCAACAGATCCTCCACTTGCTCCATTTGCTCCTGCCGCATTCTCTGCTATTTTAGTTATACCTTCCATAATCATAGAATTAGCTTGTTGATCTGCTCTGATTTTATTTTTATTTATTCCTGAAATAGTAGAACTAAAATCAGTTCCTACTTGGTACATCTGCATGCTCATTTGATTTGATAACTCACTAATAGAAAAGCTTTGATGATCTATCATAGCTAATATATTTTCTTGCACTTCATTTTCCAACATCTTCTTTGAATCATCTTTGAAACTATCATTTTCTTTATCAATATTTTTTCTTTCTCCTAGCTGTATATTTAAGTTTGAAGATGCTTTCTCCATAGTGTCAATTAAATCTGCTCTCTGAGTTGCAAATCCTTTTAAAACACCTTCTAGGTTAGTTTTATAAGCTCTTTCTACTTCTTTTTTATTAACTTCAAATTGAATCTTTGCCGCTTCCCTTTCTTGCTTAGCTATATATTTAGAAGATTTTTTATTATTTATTCCATTTAAAATTAAAGATGCTCCAGCAGTAATTCCTATTATTGTTCCTGCTCCTATCATTTTAGCCTCCTTTTCTCCTAGTCAGATGCAATTTTAACCTTAGTATCTATCCCTAGAATTTCTAATACTTTATTATTTTCATTACTTAAAATTCTTATAGCATATCCATTATTTACTCTCTCAGATTGCTCACATTTGTAAGTACTGAAAAGGTCATCATAAGCTTTATTCTGTAAAGGTGTATCAAAGATATATACCCCTTTAACAGCCTCTCTATCTTCATTCAATAGTTTCATGAATACCCTTTGAATTGTAGATGCATAATCATTACTATAGCTTCCACCCTTGCTTGTTTGCATATGTGGAGGATTTAGTTTTAAAACTGCCTCTGAGTAATTTAGTTCTGACTTTTCTAATATTGCATTATTGCAAATAAAATTCTCTCTATATCCAAATAACTCATTTGATGCATCAATGTCTAATGATGTTCTTCTAAATTGGTTATAATCTAAAGACTCATATAAATAGATCTCTTTTTTATTTAAGTTAGTTGCTATTAGTACTGTTCTACCTTCAATTGTTATTTTAGTTAATGCACCCATTTTTCTAGTGATGTCATATTTTTCAGCATCATAAGTGCTATAACTTTCATAACCAAATGAGTTTGGAACTGCTTGTACACACTTCAATTTATTTTCCACTGTTAAATAAAAAAAGTTATCTCCTACTAATTCACATTCATAACTACAAGGAACTTCTCCAGCTATAAATACGCTATAGTTACTGTTAGTTAAAACTTTACTGTATGAAATAACATACACTCCTTTATCAGTTGCAACATATAAAGCATTCCCTACCTTGCTTCTAAGAATGTTAGGTTTTTGATTATTGATTGGAGTAGGTTTAAAATAGAAAGGATCATCAGAATTTATTCCATTTCTAAAGTCAAAAAAGTTATCTTTTCTAGAAAAATAAAAAGTATTGTCTTTTATGACATAAAGCCTGTCAGAAAGCACTCCAACGTCAGTAAAATTATTTTTTAACTCCTGTAATTTTCCATATACAAGGTCACCATTTATGTTTTTGATATTCATATTAGTAAAATAGCCACTTCCATATACTGTGTCGTTTACCTCGTTAGAAAAGGAAACGTTAGTATTACCTAAAATATAACTCTTATTATCCTCATTTTTGTTAAATCTGTACAAAATTCCAAACATTAACCCCTCAGCTGGATCTTTAATGTCATCTTTATCAATAGAAGATTTATATTGTTTGTACACTCTTGCTAATTTCAAACCTGTTTCATACAAATATATCCCATCTTCTTTACTCTCTAACTTTGGATTTGTATAAGTACTAAGCATTGCAACTCTTAATTCACTTCCAACTTTATAAACTTTATACACATCCAACTTTACATCATCTTTTTCAACAACTGGATATTCAAGTAATGATAAAAAATTACTCTGCCCAATGTTTCCTGTCTCAGCATTAAACTCAAAGACTTGAGGAGAAGAGGAACAGATTATTAAACTATCATCAAACATTTTCACATTTGTATTTTTAGCTATAGCTTTATTAAGATTGTGTTGCAGGCTGTATAAGACTGTGTAATCTTCTTTATTTAGTGTGTAAACGTGTGTAGAGGTAACAACTATAAAGAAATTATATCTAGTATCTAAAACCTCTATTATATCGCCTACAGGGATATTCTTTTTTATATACTTTTTAGCAAACTTTAAGTTTCCAAGTTCTGTAATTATAAAGTTTCTTATCTCTCTTGCTGACTGCTGATATATTTCAGACTCTCTTATTCCATTTAATCTTTCTCCAACTTCTCCATAAATGAAAAAGTTATTTCTATATATCATCTCATTAGCCATTATTTACCCCCATGGATTGTAATTAAAACCTTGTTGATTTATAATTTTACTTCTCTCTTTATACTCATCTTGTGAAAAAAGCTGGAATCTGTCTTGATATGCATTAAATGCAAGGCACATATCTTTACATAAAGATGCAACCATGTAATCAAATAGCTTGTCAGGATATTCTTTAACATCTATCTTTCTACAATATTGAATATTCAATTCACTTGATGAAGAATAAATAAACTCATTTTCTTCTCTATAATCATTATCAGCTCTTATTATATTTAAGCAGTCAACTGGAGTATTAAATCTATTTTCTCCCATGTCATTATTTCCTGTACTTGTTAATTTTGTAGTTACTGAGTTAAATAAAAAGGCTGTCTGTTTTGCCATGTTATCAATAATCTTATCTAGCAAAGCTACTGCTGTAGTATATTCATCTGATTTATTATCATTGTATGCATTATTCTTTCCTAATCTGAAAAAAGCTGTTTTTATAACTTCCCCTTTATCAATCATTTTTTTAGATCCTCCTTTCAAAAATGCACCTAAACAGGTGCATCTTCTACTTTTTATTTTTATTTTCTTTATATTGCTCCAACATATTTTTTAATTTTTCAGGAATTGGTATTCCACATATACTTGCATTTTCTAAGATAGAAAGCCCTTCATTACTTAGTAGAACCCCTATTGTTAAAGTTCTAAGAGCAAATTTATTATCAAATAATAAGTCTATCTGATGAGCTAGTACAATAAGCGCTATCATTACCATCTTTTTTAGAAGCCCTTTAAAACCTTGCTTACTATTAGCTTTCTCTATAATAAAAGCTTTAGCTACACCAGTAAAATAATCTACTGTCATTAGTATAAATAAGACTTCAAGCATTTCATCAATGCCACCTATCACATAAAAGAACAGGCTTATCATAGCCCCAATCATTAAAACTATTTTATTTCCTATGATAGAAAATACATCTACTAATATTTGAATCATCTCGTCAAATGTCATCATTCCCTCCTAGCTGAATAAGTAATTAACAAACTTGTCGAATACATTAAACCAATAGCTTGTGATTGCTAGGCTAGGGAATAAAGAAGCTAGGACACACATTAAAAACACTCCAATTAGAATAGCAGATATAGTTTGTGAAAATATATCAATCTTTTGTTTTTGGATTTCTTGCTCCTTTTCTCCGTCTTTAGATTTTTTTAGAACTATATCCAATCCTTTAGAAAATAGCCCTATTAATTTATCCAACATCATAATCACTCACCATAATATAGTTTTGCTTCTCTTTTTCTTCTACTTGTAAGTCCTGCAAGAACCTTGCCTCCAGCTTTATTCCATCTTAGGAACTGCTCTCTAATTTCATTATATGGTGCATTAGCATTTATCTTTTTAGCTAAAGTTGAGTTTTTAAAAGCTTGAGTCCCTACATTGAAACTAAAACTTACAAGGGCGTCAAACTGATGTTGTAAAAGTGGGTGTTTGATAGTTTCATTAACTGCCTTTTCAAATCTACATAAGTCAGATTTTAAAAGTTGTCTTGACTGTTCTTTGGTTATTTTCATATCTGGAGTTACTCCTCCGGTATGTCCCACTCCAATGGTCCATACTCCAGCTTGACATCTGTAGGCTGTTAGGACTTCTTCCTCTTCTTTAATGATAAACTCAATACCTTTATCAGATGTTTTCATTTAATCACTCTCCTTTTTTAAAATATATCCTTGTGGAATACATTTAGTTTCATAGTCTAAATATGTAATCTCATATAATCCTTTATCTTTTTCATTTAACTTATCAAATTCTTCCATTGATATAAAGTTTTTCATTGCTTACCTCTACAAATATTTTTCCATAAATTGTTTTAATGCTAGACTTGGTTGTGGTTCTTCAATTAGATTTAAAGTCATTGGCTGAACTGACATGAACTCCTCATATGTTAGTTTAGGATTTTCTTTTAGTGCTTCTTGGTATGCTAATTGTCTTTGTTCTTCTAATTTTTTTTGTTGTTTATCGTAAGCAAATTTCTCATCATTATATGCAATATAATCATCATAAACATTTTCTTGTTTCATTTTCTCTAAATGATAAATTGAATTAAGTTGTTGAATTTGATTTGTATCAGGTAATATAAATTTAACACTATCAATAGCATATAATATTCTAGCTTCATTGTTTGAATAAGTACCACTTTCTATTATTGAAACAGCTATCAAATCAACATCACTAGGAAGTTGAAAAACTTCAACATGAGAAATTTCTGTATCAGTTGCATTTATATTTTTTGTAGCCACTTGTTTTATTCCAACCTTATTACTACTACCTATGATTGATATTCTTGGAGTAATTCCTGAAATATCACCCTCTTTTTTTACTCTATATTTAACTTCTAATTTAGCCAATTTATTAGAATATAAAAATTCACTTGATTGCATACCTTGTGATAAAACTTTATCGTAAGCTTTATTTCTATAAAACCATGTTTCATCTAAAATAGTTTCTTTTTTAAAATAGCTTTTAGAATAACTTTCTAAAATATCAGCAGGATATGCTCCATAATATATGTTTTTCCAATGTAATTCATTTATCAAATTTTTGTTTAGCTCAAATTCACATTTCTTTATAGACAGATTTCTTAATTTTAAATTTTTAAAAACTGTAAATTTAAAAGCTGTACAATCTGGATTTTCGCTAAAAGTAGAAGTGTCTATACCTACAGCAATGTCAAAATACACTTCTTTTTCAAATAAATCTATTGGAGTAATATTGTTATAACTAAAAATACTACTAGGTTTTCCTGAAATTAATGGAATAAGCTCTCCATTGCTTCTACCGAAAACAGGAGTATAATTAATAACCCCTTCTGTTGATTCAGAAGCACTAACATACCCGCTTAATTTAAAATAAGTTAAACTAGAATCTAATTTTATTAGATTTGTAGCTAGCCCTTCTCTATTTATATATCTTCCTAACAAATCTTTTTTAATGTTTAGTATTCCTCTATCATAGTTAGTATCTTTAGCTTCTATATACCTCATACCATAGCTTTGTTTCAGATCTCCAAACAACATTTTTTCTTTATTATGTAATTCTGCAACTATTGGATAATCTGAACGATAGTATATTCTACCTATTTCTTTATCCCAGATATCTACTTCACTAGTAGGAACACCTTTTGAAAAACTTATAGGTCCACCTTTATTTTTCGATGATATACAATTCTTTATAACTATACCCTCTGGGCAGAACCAACCATAGCCATACATTGCGTTAGGTTTTTGTCCGTTATTGATAGAAGAACAATTTTCAAAACTTACATTATTAATTACAACAGAAGATTCAGAATGAAAACCACTCTCTGCACAATTTTCAGAGTGGCAATTTATAAATTTAACATTTTTTAAACTATTTAACGCTTCTCCAAAATCAATTCCTGTACTCCATTCTCCTTTAAAATCTGGGTCAGTTTCATATAACTTACCATTTCCAAAAGAATAAACATTGTCTACAATGCCATTTCCAACTTCTGACGGAGTAAGTGAATGATCAAAACTAGAAAATATTACAGTAAAACCTGTTATATATTTAGCTGTTATATCTTTTATTTTAAAATTATAACAACCCCCTTCTTCTTTTCTTGGGTCAAGATTAATTAAATTGCAATATAAGTTTTCTCCTTTTATTTTTTTTATATTTACATTTTCGCTAGATGTAAACCGAATACATGGTTGTAAAGCTCTTGATAAATTTTCGTGATTATATCCAGTAAATTTAAAATTATAGATACTTACATTTTTACTTTGTTTAAATTGGAATAATCCATCTTGTGCTCCTACATTTGTTCTTCCATCTATAATTTCACATTCGTTTCCGTCTATCTCCAAAGAAATTCCGTTAAAAGTAATAGGAGTTAAAACTGAAGTTACATAATAGTTACATTTATTAAATTTTATTTTTAACTTTTCTAAGTTATTACATAAAGATAATGCTTTATTTATGTAAATTAAATCATCAGTTACACCATCACCTTTAGCTCCAAACCAACTTACATTAACTTCACCATCGTGAACTATGTTAGCCCACAGTCCATTAGTTAACTGAACACCACTCCCATCATCTTCTCTTGCTATTTTTCTTTTATGATTAGCTCCATCATCAAATCTATAATATCCTAATACCTCATAAACTTCATCTACTTTAGCATTAACATTTTTTAAGATCTCAACGTTAGCAACTTGCTTAGGTTTAAATGCTGAACCTGCTCCTGCAAGTATAGAAAGTTGCTTATTAGTTTCATTTATAATTTCTTGTTTTTTATCTCCAGTTAAATTATTAAGAGAGTTTTCTAGTTTTAAATTTAAATCATTTAATTCTTTTAATAGTAAATCCACTTTTTCTCTCAACTCTTTATTAAACTTCCCATAATCTAAATCTAATAATTTCTTTATTTCTTCATGCAGAAAATCTATCATTTTGTTAAACTTTCCGTATAATTCTGAAATAGGAAGAGCCTTTATTTCTCTTTTTTCATTCATATACCATGTAGTCAATGGTTCTAGTTGAGCTAATACTTTAGTTAATTGTAAAGTATCTGATGTCATTCCTACTGATTTTAAATAACTAAATAAATTACTAGTGTCATCAACTAATTGATTATATTTTTGAGTTAAGATAACAAGATCAGGAAAATCTTCAATATACTTAGAAGAAAGTTGTAAATAGTCATATACTATTTGAAATTGTGTTGCTTGTTGCAAAATTGTGTTATCTAATATCTTTAAATAGTCATTTCCTGCCTCATTTATAAAACTATAAGAGCCCTTTGGAATAACTTGAAATTTATCATTTTCTTTTCTCCAAAAAGGTACTGCTATAGATTGTTTAATCCCATTTATCTCATATTGATTGCTTGTATTATCAAATTCTCTAACAATTTCTACAAGCTTACCATTTTTATAATCTTCATTTGCCATTAATTTCCTCCTATAAGAAAAGGCTCAAGGCTCTTTTAAGCCTCAAGCCTTAGTTAGGTTTATTTATTTCTAGTCCATTAAAGATGCTGGTCTAGCTGACTCAGTAGGCTTTAGAGATAACTTAGTAATAAAGTTAGGCTCTATAATTACTGATCCAGTTGATTTAACAACTTGTAGATGCCATCTTAAACCATCAGTTTCATAGAATTTAGCTGTTGGAATTACTGAACCTTCCCACTCAGCATAACCGAAAGAGTTTGACGGAATAATATAAACAGTTCCTGAATTCACTAATTGAGATATAAATATTTCAGCACCTTTCATTGATAAAGGTAAAACTCCGTCTCCACCAGTGATTGCATCTTTATAATCTCCATGGATGAATGCATCAGATGTAGAGAATCTTTTATAATCTTCTCTATTCATAACTATTGCAACACCTTTTTTACCGTCAGGAGTCATTTCAGCAGATACATAACAATCTCTAATTTCTGCTAAAAGTGTTCTAGCAGCATCTAAAGTAGTAGGGTCTAATGTTGCACTACCTGCTTTATTTAACTTAGCATCTGACTCTGTTATCTTCTCTATAATCTTTTCATCTTCTTTTGTTAAAACTGCATTTGTAAGTCTGTTGACAATTGGATCCTTTAAGTTTAATTTAGTTTTTTTCATTTCAGCTTGTGATAATTTATCTTGTGCTGAAACATATTCGATAGTAGCCACAAATTTAGAAAAGTCTGGTCCATCTCCTGAGAAACTAGAATCAAACATTGTTGGTACACCATCTTTAGCTTTTCCACCTTTATATCTGTAGAAAGTGATTGACTCTCCTCCCTCTTGTGTTTTTCTTTCTCCAAAAGTTTTTAATCCAGCTGGTTTAAGTTGGTCCATACATGCTAAAACTGCTGTACTAAAATTTTGTTGTACTGTGTTTGTAGTTGCCATTTTTTACCATCTCCTTTTTTATTTTAAGTTAAAAGTTTTTTTAAATTGTTCTTGTTGTTCCTTTGATAGATCCTTAATAAGTTTATTAATAATTGGGGTTCTATCTTCTCCATCTCCTAGATGCTTAGCTAGATAGTCAGTATATTCACTGATAGCTCTATCAAGTGTCATACCTTGTGATCTAACTTCCTTAGTTCCTTTAGTAGATCCTAATCCTAGAGGTTTTCCACCACTGCCTTTTATAAAAGCTCTATGAAGCAACTTGTAAACTATTGGGTTACTCATAGCTTCCTTATAAACTTTATTTAATTGCTCATCACCTTGAGTTATTTCTTTTAAAAACTGTCCAACTGCTTTATAATCTCTCTTTTCTTGTAGAGATAATGATTTTTGTAGTTCAGCTTTTACCTTTTCTTTATTAAATGCCTCTGTTTCTCTACTCTTTAAAGCGTGTTCAATCTCTTTATTTAATAGATATTCAACTTGCTTTTGAGTAAAGCCTTGCTCTTTTAACTCTGCCGCTTGGTTATTGAATAACTCTCTAACCTCATCATTTTCAAAGTTTATTCTATCTTTAAAAGCAGTAAGGTCATAATCTCCAAATTTAGCCTCTACACTGTCATCAAATTCTAAATTATCAGGATCAAACTCAGTATCATCTATTTGTTGTTCCTCTGCTCCCTCATCTGTGTTATCAGTTATCAAATCATTGGTATCATCTCCACCAACTCCTCCAGTTATTTCAGACACATCAGGACCTTGCTCAACTGTTTCTTCTGTAGTTTGATCTATATTATCAACTATTTCTTCCATCCATTAACACCTCTCTTCTTTTTAAAATTAAATCTGTTTTTAATTTCCCTAGTAGTTCCCTTGGTTCAGGGTATCTATTAGTTTTCAAATAATGAAACTCTCTTTTTCCTCTCTCATCTAGCTCACACTCTTCTATTAGTTCTATCAACTCATCATTAGAGCAGAATTTAGCTAAGAGTTTATTATATTTATCTCTTTTATCTCTATTCTCCATTAATACCTCCTGCTATAGCCTCAACTTGTTGTTGAAGTCCTGCATTTTGTACTTGACCTAATTGTGCAAGTTGTGCTATCTGCTCATCTCTCTTAATAGCATTTTGAACATCTGTGCTGTTAGGAATAAGTTCAGCTGGTATTCTCATCATTTCAGCACTCCATTTATTAAAACTTGGAATGTCTATAAGGTATTTTCTTCTATTCTCATCAGTAATTTCAGCATTAATTTGATACCAACTTACTGCATCCATTACTCTCTCCCTACCTGCATTCTTAGTTAATTCATTAAGATATACAATCTGAGAGAACTCTAAATACTTGTTATTCCCTGTATCTCCACCCTCTATACTGCTATAATCTTCCAACAATCCTTTTTTCTGTAGAATGATATAAGCATCCATAAAAGTTGGCTGTAATAACTCTGTATTTATAAGCTCATAAGCTCCTGAAAATTCTTTTCTAAACATCTCATGTCTTAAACTCATTTCAGTAGCACTTCTATTTCTAGTGTCTAAGACATCACCCAAAGGCTGTGCCATGTATACCTCTCTTATTCTCTGTCTACAGTCTGCTATATCCTGTTCAACTGGAATAAGATTAGTTCCAAGGTTTATTGGTTGAACTCCTAAATCATTTTCAGCACTTAGCCCATCACCTGCATAATTCTTTGCTCCTGCCTCAAGACTGACCTTATAAATCAAATCAATATTCCCTTTGAAGTTGAGTGGAGGATCTACAATTTTATCTACATGTGTTAATCTCTTAGTTTTATAATTTTCTAAGTCAGTAAATAAATCTGTATTTTCTCTACCAATACCAACTCCCCAAGGATTGGAACTGTCAGTACTCCACCTGAAAACTCTATAAGGTTGATAATCTAAAACCTCCTCTAATAGCAACTCATCAAAGTTCTCTGTATGAACTAGATGATAATAAACTACTGTAGAATCAGCCTCATTGAAGTCAGGTATTACACTTTCAATAACATTTATAGTTTTTTTCAGATCCTCTTCATCAGCCATTTCATCAGGTTTTTTCCAGCCATCTATATGGCCAAACATATCATTTAACTGTTGTAAGTTTTTACCTGAATGAATTTTGAATGTGATTGTAGGATGTCCGAAACTATCCTCTAAAAAATAGAAGTTGTCCATGTTTATATACTCATAAGTAAAAGGTTTAGAATTACTTTTAAGTTCAACTATTTTCCTTATTCCTGTTCCTACCCTTATACAGTCCATAACAGCCTTGGCAGTTTCTGTATAGTAATTAGTAGTCTCATTTAGCTCATAAACAGTATTGCTATTTTTTTCCATTAATCTGTTTAGATTTTCAATAGCACCTTTAGCAACTTCTCCATCTGTTGCTGTCATCTCTTTATAAGCCACAGGATTAGTTTTAAGCATTGCCCAACTTCCACTTCTTGAGAAAATAGATGTCATTATAAAGTTACATAAAAATCTTTGAGATGTCAGAATAACTGAATCAATCTTTCTTCTCTCTAATTTTTCCCTTTTACCACTGTCCTTAATCTCAAAAAATGGATCTGTTAATTTAAAAGTTTCATTATAGCTTTCTTTTATATCAGACTTATAGTCTTGTGCTTGTTGGAAGAGTTGTTTTAATTTATCTTGTGTTACCAATGCCATAACTATCTCCTCCTAAAAGCTTTTTTTAGCTTGTCCTCATCAGACTCATCAGAACTATATCCTTTAACTGCACTACTAAAATCTACAGTTGTGGTAGGTTTACCCTTTTTTTGCTCCTCAACTTGCTGATTTGCCATAACTTCACTATCTTTTTGAACATCTTTATTGAATTTATCTTCTCTTTGTTGTTGCTGTTCTCTCTCTCTTGCTAATCTTTCAGCCTCTTCTCTCTGCCTTTTAGCCTCTTTCTTAGCCTCCTCGTTAGGGTCATTACCTATCAATCCACCAGTAACACTACCTAAAACATCACCAATAAAGCCACCTTTATGCTTTTTTATATGATTTTCTATTCTATTTTTTAAACTATATTCCATTTCTATTTGCATCTTGTCACCTCCTTAACAATGATAATTATTAAATTATCTTTTTTTATTTCAGTAACATTTTTATATCTTCTTTTAATGTGATTATGTAGACTCTCAACTTGCTTATTTTCTGCTGTTCTCCACACTCCTATAAATCCATATTCTTTTAAGATGCTATCAAATAAATAAATTATTGATTTTAAAGAATAATTTTTTTTGTTTGGAAGTCTGAACATACCAATAAAAGGGATGCTGTTGTATATTTCTACATCACAGTAGTAAGAATCATTTAGAAGAAAACCTCTATCTGCATATCCTTGTTTTTGTGATCCATAGAAATAGTTTTTATACTCCTCTTCTCCTTTGAGAGTTTGGATATAATCCTCAATCTCTTTTATCTCTTCTTTACTTAACTCCCTTATCAAGATAGTTCCCCCATTCTTTACCTGTCCATCTTTCAAATGATTTTTGCTTAGAGCTTTCTGAATATATTGCATATCTTAAAGCATCTAGTAAGTCATCATTTGTTTTAACAGGCACTCCTTTACTCTTATCCCACACATAGTTGTAGATCTCTTTTTTGAAGTGACTGCAACTATCTAAGACATAGAATTTATTAGTTTTCATTAAATGAGCAACTACCTCAATGCCTGATAAAACTTCTTTATTAGCATTATGTGCTTGGAATCCCTCACGACTAAACCTAGCCACGTGTTCAGGTCTAGCAGAATCACAATAAAAATCTATATTTCCAAACTCTTTTACAACTTCTTTAGCTTGTTGTACCCAATAATCAATCTCTTCATATTGAGCTACTATCTCTTTAACTAGCAAATGATTACCTAGTCCATCTACTCCAATAACTGCAATAGATCCTAAGTGTTCATAACCCCAGTCAACACCAGCAAAATATTTAATTATGTTTTGCTTATTGTATCTAGCAAGAATCATAGATTTATTAAAATCTTTATAGACAACTCCCTCACTATTTACCCAAAGCCCTAAAATATCTCTGTCATAAAATAGTCCTGTTGGAGTTGTTGACTTAACATTTTCTTTATACTCATCAGTAAGAAAATCATTGTCATCTAATTCAAAATGAATCTCAATTATTTTATTGTTATCAGCTTTATCAATATAGTCAGTTTTAATATAATGTTCAGGATTATCAGGGTTAGTGTCCATCATTACCCTAGCACCTTCTCCTGAGCATCTATTTAATATCTCTCTGACTACTTCCTCAACTGCTGTTGTTCCCTCGTTAATATAAGCACCAAAGGAAGTCATCCCCCTTATACGTGCCATATCTCTAATTGTTCCATGCCCAAAGCAACACACTTTTACACCAAAGAGCTTAAATTCATTATGCTTATTAAAATTAATCTCAATACCATACTTGTTAGTTAATTCTATTAGCACATTACGAGCAAGAGATCCTAATGAGTTTCCTGCAAGAATATACTGAGGCTCTGGAATATTAAGCTTATCAGCTATCTTTCTGACTCTTTTAAGCTCTAATAAAAATAGATCATTATCTGCCACTGTTTTCCCTGCTCTTTTTGCTCCATGTAGAACTAAGAGCCAAAAATTTTTTTTAAAACATTTGAGAGCTTCAATCTGCTTTCTTGTATATAACTTTCTTAGATTATTCTTCATCCAATGCCTCCATAAGAGTGTTTATATACTGATCTAGCTTTTTCTCTGCTCCACTCTGTTCTGTTGTAGCTTTCTTTTTATCTATTTCTAATCTTTCCAGCCTTTCAATTCTATCTAACTCTAATATCTTTTGTTCTAAATCCTCAGACATTAAAAGCTTTTCAATAGCCGCCTTGGAAACTCTTCCATTTTCCTGCCAGTGACTTAACTCATATTCAACTGCCTCTAAGATC
>NFZC01012591.1_pt1 | contig 19543 bp, 22 predicted proteins | sample 1095391 | NCBI WGS metagenome assembly NFZC01 (sample SAMN03609890, study PRJNA323583) | gut metagenome | isolation source: feces | host: Rattus norvegicus | place: Denmark: Riget | collected 2013
TCGCACCTACCGAACTGATGGATATGCGTGCACCTCTCGGCGATTCTCTTCAGATGGAGAAAAAGGGCGGTGCTGCATATTCAGCCACCATCCCTGACCTCATCGCGAAGGGTTTCGTGGAGAACGCAAAGGAGCGTTGGTACAAAGAAAAAGCCTTCGAGGACTTCGGAGATGTGTCAAACATCGCTACTTTTGCAGCTGAAGTCATTCAGAAGGGGCTTGACAGTGCGAACCTCACCCTTTCATATATGGGCTGCTATCTGCTCTCACGTGGCGAGCTTGCCTATACTGTAGGTAAGGGTATTCACGGAAATCTTTACAGGCCGTATATCCCAGAGGAGAACTTCGATACCGCAGGCGAAAAAGCTTGGACTGATTCGACAGCGAAAATCCTCGACCAGATGCGTGCTAAGGAGCAGAAGTTCCGTGACAAATGGGGACTGTCCTTCCCGATGATTTGGGAAATAGACAGGAAACAGTTTATCAACAACTTCCTAACCAATGCACAGGTGCTTGAGCAGATTCGTTATGCGAACTCACTCAAAGACAGGGTACTTCCTGAGGTTTTCCAGCCTACCGAGGAAATGGCAATGGAAGCCATTGCGCAGTTCGAGGGTCTGTCGCCTATTGTCCTTGTTGACAATACAATGTTCAACACCCTCAGAATTGAGAATCCTTGGAAAGACGGTGCTGCAGTCCTCCGTCCGGCAGGTTATGCGGGTTACATCCGACACACCAACGCACAGGACGAGGAAATCTACAAGTCATACGGAAACGATGCAATTTCATTCAACTTCACAAGATCACTCAGCGGCCTTGTCACCATCTGCAACAAGGTTTGTCCTGACGGCGTGCTGAAGAAATGGCATACGGACGTATGGATGTCTGCAATTCCGTCACTTGACGAGTTCCTGTATCACGTTATCATCGACACAAAGACCAAGGACGCTTAGCGGCGGTCTGAATGTTTCACAAATACCTTTTTGTAAATGGTAGGCGATTTTGACATACTGAAATATATGGCAGGTCTCTTGGGCGGTTATGTCTTTGACAAAGCCGTCCTTGAGAGGATAGCCTATGAACGCGGAGTGGTCGACGTGACCGACTACGAGGAGCTTGACAGAAAGACGAGGGATTTGCTGTTGGCAGACCTTGCTTGGACGGCATACTATTCTCCTAATGTATGGGCAAGCTCAAGTCAGTCCCACGGAAGCTATTCCAAGAGCATAGGACAACAGACCATATACACGGCTGAGAAGGAGAAGCTCCTTAACATCTTCGCCCCCATTTACGAGAAGTATGAAGACGAGAAACTCGAACAGATTAATGAAAACACAGGCACATTGCAGTGGCTTGATATTTAGTTGTTTGAAATAGTAAGGAATTTGTTGTATGTACACCGACCACTACGGAACTGAGGAATACCCGTTTGAAGGGACGTTCTACCGTCTCGGTCTTGATGACAGCAAGCCTTTGGACGAGCAGAAAGAGGAGGAGATACCAGTCTCCACAATCCGTTTTGACTTGACTGAAGGCGGCACGCTGAGTACTGAGACGTTCAGAATATTCTTTCCGTTTGACCACGAGTTCGAGACCCTTAGCATTAGCGAGGGTAATCTGTTCAAGGGTGTCATTTACGGTGCTGAAGTCCGCGGTAGGATTATCGGTATCTATCCGTCGCAGCTTGGCGGCTGTACTGTACTTTTGACGAGGATTTAGGGTATGGCAAGAGTTTATCGCGAATGGGAGAAGATGGGCAAGGCAATACACGCTGAGCTTATCAAACGTGCGACAGACTTGGGAGAAAAGGCTATGCACTATGCCTTTGAAAAGGGCTTCAAAAGCGTACCGAGAAGCAAAACAAGTCGAAAAGCACTTGCAGGAGATACGATGGCGTGGACTGATGTCACAGGAAATCTTCGAGACAGCTTCGCAAGTGCGGTCTATATCGACGGAGTTCTACAAAAGGAGACAGTGAGATACCTTACTCCTGCACCTGCGGCAACGAAGGGCGGAAGACGAGGACGGCAGGCGGCTGACGACTATCTTAACAAGATACATCCGTATAAGGGCAAGAATACGATTGCTATAATCGTCGTGGCGGCAATGCAATATACGGCATATCTCGAACAGGGAAGGCACATGGGCGGATATAAGATAAGAGTTGTGAGTGGTGCGAGAGACTACATCAACAAACACTATAATGAAATGATTGAAGGCGTTTACAAACGTTGGAACATCAAGAAACCGTTATACAGAGTAGTCAAAGGTGACGTAAACGACCCGTATTTTGATTACGTACCGCCAAAAGGCAAAGAATAGGCTATGGACAAGAACAAAATGAACATATCGAAGGTGGAGACTTATCTAAATAGCGTCTTTGACAACAAGATAAGTATGAACACCTATTTCACCACTGTTCCCGAAAAGGAGTCAATCCCTACGGAATGGAACGATATGGTGATGATAGAGATACCCAACGGTATCCACGATAGGGAAGCCTACGGTATCGGAACTGTTCTTGTATGGCTTTACGCACGCCCCCTTTCGAGCGGCAGGAAGAACGTCGCGGTGATGTCCCAAATGGAGACGAAGCTGAACGCGCTGCTTGCTGAGCTGAAGAGCGACACCTACCGCCTTTCGAGACGCGACGCCTACCCCGACTATGACAATAACATTGACTGGCACTGCAATGCGGTCGAACTGATTTTGAAAATTTATTAACTATAAAAATTTAAGTTATTATGGCAATAGCAAATCCTACACTGATTAGCGCAGGTCGACTGGTATTCTCCGACCTCGAAAAAATCATCGTTGCTCCTTGGGATGATGCCGATACCGTCGGAACAGTCGGTTATGACATCCGTGCGATTGTGGGTGATACCACTTCAATCGAACAGGATGACAACGATACAAACGAAATCCCTTGGGAGTTCGGAGACGAGCCGCTTCTTGAGAACATCACTCTCGGAAAATGGCAGTTCTCTACCGAATGTATCGACTTCCAGAACAAGGTGCTGAAGAACATCTTCGGCTGGGAAGGCGGTGCAAACGAAACCGACGCAGTGTTCGCACCTAACTCATACAAGGACGTCTATGCAACCATTGAGCTTTACTTCAAGAACGCCGACAAGATTATCGTTCTTCCGAAAGTGAAGATGAACTCAAAGGCTACGCTCGCATCACTCAAGACTGATGCCGCAAGAGCTACAATCTCTGGTACTGGCTATTCAGCTTTCGTGAAGGTAGGCACTCAGGAAGCATACGAGACACCGTTTGCAATCATTCCTGAAACACAGGCCGCTTCCTACACTATCACCGCGGAGAAACCTGCTGCGTAATAGTTGGGAGACTGAATTGGATTGATTAAGAGGGGGACGGTAGGGATACTTATCGTCCCTTTTGACATAAAAAGGGTAAAAAGTATATGAAAGGAAAGGTAATTACGGCGGTAAACACGCAGAAGCCGAAGAAGGTTAAGGAGGAAGTCCCCGTCGATTTGGCGGCGCAGGAGAGACTTGCGGAAATCCTCAATGACAGTCCGCGCTTGGTAAATCTTGCGGGCACTGAATGGGAGGTAAGGACTTTGAGGATGAAGGTGCAGTGGCTTATTGCCGCAGAGGTCATAAAGATAAACAAGATTGAGCAGGGGGCAGGCTTCGGCGACATAGTGAAGCAGTTCGCGATGAGTATGCCGGCGGTCATAAGGGTTATCACTCTTGCGGTGCTCAATGACAGATACAAGATATTCAGACACGGAAACGAGAACGAAGGCTATTCGGAGCTTTTTGAAGCGACCTACGACACCATAGCTTGGGAGGGTAAGGTTGATGAATACGGAACGCTTCTGCTTGAAATCTTACAGCTCTTGGATATAGATTTTTTTCTGGGAAGTCATCGTATATTAGAGATGTTCAAGACCGCGACGATGGCGAGGAAGACGAAGACGGTGGAACAGAAATAATCTACAGCGTCAGCGAGGTCGGAATGATGGTGGACTTCTTGAAGGCAAACCCTTTCGTTTCGCTTGACGACTATATGTGGAAGATGAACCCTTGTCTCATCAAGCTGATGGCAAAGGACAACACGAGGGTGCATTATCTCTCCGAAAAGGAGAAAAAGAACAAAAAGAAGGGAACGAAAGTCATAAACGGCGAGAATCTGCTGAGTGACTTGGGTATTCCTATTTTGGGTTAGGTTGAACAATTAACAAAAATACACGATATATGGCAGCAACGGGAATGGCGTTTGATTTGGGCGACGTCTTGAAGGAAGCACAAAAGATTGACAAGCATTTCGACAAATGGCTTAAGGATTCATATAATCTTACGGAGAATTTCCGCAATGCTTTTTTTCAAGGTGCAAAAGGAGATTATAGCGGTATTAATTCCATTTTGAAGAAATTCCAAGAATTGCAAAAGGCGGCGACAAATAGCGATGAATCAATTCTTAAAAAATCAGGCGTCAAGAACGCCGAAAAGCTGAATACAGAGCTTGACAAGATGATTGGCTATATGCGAGCGTTGACATCTATGCCGCGTGACGTAGTCTTCTCGCCCGAGCAAATACTTAAAAGCGTTAGAGCTATTGCTGAATTAAAAGACGAAATAAGCCAGCTGAAAGGAAAAATCAAAGAAAATCAAGAGCTTTTTAGTATCGCTACGACAAAGAAAGACAAAAAATACGTTAATGACGAATCAAAACGTCTAAATGACCTTTTGAAAAATGCCAAAGCTGAACTTAATATAGCGGAAATGACACAATCCCAATTATTGGGGATTGTGCGAAAAGGAACTTCCGATATTCTCGCCGAAGAAGAAAAGAAAAATTCCAAGAAAAAAAGAGAAGACGAAAGGGCAGCAAGAGATAGTATTCTTGCTGCCAAAAAGGCCGAGAAAGATTATAGAGAAAGCTATGCTGGTTCATTGGAGTACTCTAAAAATGCGAAGAGCCTTGTTGAAATGCAGATAGCTATAAAATCACTCACCGCCGCACGTGCGAAAGAAAACCTCAAAACAAGAGATGGTCAAATGCGCTATCAGGAATTGACAGCGGAAATTGAACGTATGAACAAGAAGTACGCCGAGGTAACTGAGACGGTCAATAAATCTCATCAGCGTATGAGTGGCATTGCAGGTCAGCTTGCACGTAAACTTGCCCTTGTATTCTCCGTTTCGCAAATACAAGGATATATCAATAAGATTGCGGAAGTCCGTGGAGAATTTGAGTTGCAGCAGAGATCATTGCAGGCTATCTTGCAGAACAAGACCGAAGCGAATGAGCTGTGGCAAAAAACAACCGAGCTTGCTGTCCGTTCTCCGTTCCGCGTGGGTCAGCTGACTTCCTATGTAAAGCAGCTCGCAGCCTATCGTATCGAATCAGACAAGCTATACGACACAAACAAGAGACTTGCCGACATTTCGGCAGGTCTTGGTGTGGATATGCAGAGACTTATCCTCGCCTACGGTCAGGTGCGTTCTGCTGAGTATCTGAGGGGTACTGAACTCCGTCAGTTCACCGAAGCAGGTATTCCTATGCTTGATATGCTCGCGAAACACTTATCCATTGTTCACGGTAAAGCACTTTCCGTTGCTGATGTATTTGAGATGATTTCAAAGCGAATGGTGACGTTCTCTGATGTCGAAGCTGTCATAATGAAGATGACCGATGAGGGCGGTACGTTCTACAATATGCAGGAAATCCAAGCCGATACCTTGAAGGGTATGATTTCCAACTTGAAGGACTCCGTAGACCTTATGATGAACGAAATCGGTAAGGCTAATGACGGGCTGATGAAATGGGGCGTAAATGCTACTAAAGCTCTTGTCGACAACTGGCAGATAGTGGCAAATGTGCTGAAGGCTTCTGCGGTAGCTTTTGCATTGGTCGGAGCTAATGCACTCGCTTCTGCGCATAAACTCAAAGTGTGGGCAAGATATTTGGGTATTTTTGTGCCGGTCGGGCAGAAGAGTGTCGGAATTCTTAAAATGATGCAGATTTCATTCCGTATGCTCGGTGTGACGATAGAAAAAACCGCAAAGAGTATGGCTGCCTTCGTTAAGGGCGATTGGTTGACGCTTCTTGTAACGGTAGCACTTGCCACCGTAGTCAAACTCACTAAAGCGTGGTCCGACTATAGAAAAGAGATAAAAGAAATAAATAAGGAGCAAGCCCGTTTATCTGATTCAATGAATAAAATTGCCTTCAACTTTGACCAAGCAAAACTGAAGGACGACACCAATGCTGCGAAAGAGGAGCTCCAAAGACTGATTGACCTTGCTGAGAATGAATATAATATCAAGTTCAAAATTGATGTTGCGGATTTGAGTGCCGAAGAAGCACAGAACAAATTCAACGAAATTTATAACAATATGCAGGAGGCAGCATCAATAGCAACCACTCTGCAAGGGGCGCAGGTAAATAAAGTATTTGATGATATAGGTAAGAATTTTGCCGACGCGGGTAATTCAGGAGAGACAGCACTTAACAATCTACGCTCTGCTCTTATTTCTATTCAAGGTGCAATAAATAACACCGTTCGCGATGACGAGGGATTAATTAACACATTGAATAGATTTCAAAAAGCACTGATTACAGATAGCGACATTCTTAATCAAAAAAGTTTCGAGAACACTACACAATACTATGAGAGATTGAGGACGTTGCTTTATGGTGTTACCAATGATTATCTTGCATATAACGATGCAATGTCAACCGCTGGTGCTGGTGCACAACAGCTCGGCAAAAAAATGGTGGAAGTCCAAAATTCATTAAAAGGCATAGGTGTTGATACTAATATGCTGCTTCCGCTATCTCCATTATTCGACGATTACAACAAAGATATGAATATCTTAAAGTTGCAGCTGGGTAATTTCATTTCCGTTATTGACACTTATACAAAAGACCTACCAAAAGACAAGAAAGAGTTGGTATTCCAAATCTTATTCAGCAAAATGGGTCAGAAATATGAATGGGGTGAGTTCTCAAACGAGCTTTCTAAGGATTTTGCCGACAAGAATTTTAATATAATACTTAGACCCGAAACTCCTAAGCCGAAAGAGCCGAAAGAGCTAAAACAGTGGCAGAAAGACTACAACAAGCTAATCGAGGGCAATGATGCTGGATTTATGACAATAAAGGCCGAGAACGCCGAAACGGCCAGTCAAAACAAACTCCTCGAAGAAGCCAACAAGAAGTACAAGGAGAAAAAAGAGCTTATCGAGCGGATAACCAATGCAAGAAAGGTAGGCAGTACGGCATATCAGGATTATGACCTTAAAGAGGAGAAGTCTAAACTTGACTATATTGATAAGGTTCAGAAGTGGCTCGGAGGTGGAGACGATAATAAGAAAGAAAAGGACGAAAAGAAAAGCCTTACAACCCGTATCAAGCTCATCGAGGATATGTACAATGCTTATAACGAAGCGAACAAACTGATGAGCAAACCTTTGTCGGTTGAGCAGGTAAACAAGTCATTCAAAGATACCTTCAAAGATGTGTTTGAGGGTACGGGCATAGACTTCTCAACACTCTTGATTGACAAGAAGAAACTCACTGACTTGCAGAAGGCCGGCGAGGAATCGGGTAAGGTATTCTCCGATGCTATGCTTGCCGAAATGGCTAAAATGGCGGAGGGTGAAACATATCTTCGTGATTATAATGATGCCTTTATTGAACATATTAAAGAAAGGGAGACAGTTATTCTCAAAGCGAAGAATGTTGAGAAGGAGGGTAATACGCCAAAATATACTATCGGCTATGGTGAATATAATGTGTGGCACGATACTGGTAAGAAAATTACGGCAGAAGATACCATCACCGAAGAAGAAGCATATAGACGTCTTACTGAGATACTTCTTCCAGATTATCGCAAGGAGCTAAATGCTATTCTTGATAAGAACAAAGATCTTATCTTTACTCAGGAACAGTATAATGAACTTTTAGACTTGGCTTTTCAAGGAGGTTCAGAAAAAGTTACTAAACTTTTTTCGCTCGCTAATGATGTAGACAGTGGTGCTGAGCATATCCAAGATATTTATAAGAAAGTAAAGGAAACATTTGGTGAGGATGACGCAGAACGTTTCGGTGACGCCTTTTTGACAAAATTCAAAGAAGCTGAAACAGTTTATGATAGAATTGCACTCTTATTGCAGACTATGAACCTTGAAACCGCAAATGGTATAAACAAGGATTTGTACAAAGGTATGCAAACGCGTTCCGACTTGAGGTCTGCAATGTTTTCGGGCGACCTTGAAGCAATCAAGCTCCTTCAAAAAGCTGCAATAGACGTTTCTCAGATTGACTTCACCAATATCGAAGGCGTTGTAGCTCTATTGAAGAAACTCCGTCCTATGGCGAAAAAGGAAAGCAAAGAAGCACTTTTGAAGCTCGACAAGGAGATTTCCAACTGGGAAGCAAAGATAGGACTTAATGTTCGAGAAGAGGACAAAAACAAGCTCTTTGAGGACATTCAGAATATGTTCGACAACTTCGACCTTGCCAAGAGTATGAAGAAGGAGGGTATGTCAGATGATTTGATGTACACTCTGTTCGGAGTTGAGAATATCGGATTGGATAAACTCCGTGATAGGATTGTGGATAAGTTCAAGAAGACGGCAGGTGACGCTGCGGATGAGTTCGCTTTGAAGCTTGACAACCGTTTCGACGATATAGACTGGGCCGCCGTATCTAACCTTATAGGAAAGGACGAAGCGGAGGAACTTCGTAAGTCTCTTGCGAAGATTGGCGACATGGAGCGTAAACAGTATGAGGAGAATGCGCAGGAGTATATCAAATACGCCAAAATGGCCGTAAGCAAAAGGGCACAAATCAAGTTGGATGAACTCAAAAAAATCAAGAAGATTGAAGAGACTTTTCGAGAGAAAGAAGAGGATTCCGAGGAGACGAAAGCAACCAAAGCAAATCTGAGGAAGGACGCCATTGCAAATGTTCAGGAGGAAGCCAAAGCTGCAATGAACAAGCTCGACTGGGAGGAGTTTCAGAGAAGTGACACGTTCACAAATCTGTTCCGCGATTTGGACAGTGCGTCTTCCGCTTTGCTTGACCACACTTTGGCTAAACTCAAAGAGTTCAAAGAGCAGTGGAGAGGAATGCAGCTGGAGGACATCAAGCAGCTTGTGACCAAAATCGAAGAGCTTGAAATACAGCTCGCGAAAATCAAACCGTTCTCAGCATATCGTGACGCAAGGGAAATGGTTGAACAAGGTATGAACTCAGTTACCTTCAAAAGCGAAACAGCGCAGAAGACTGCGGCAAAAGGAGGTCAAGGTAACTTCTTCCAAGCACTTGAAGAAGAGAATGTATTTCAGGAGGAAAGGCTGAAAAATGCAACCGAGGAAGCGACAATAATCGAAGCCATTCTCAGAACAAGGCAGGGAATGGCGACCGAAGAGGAAAGGATGCTCGCAAATACTGCCGCCGCTGCAAAGTATAATGAATATACCAACCAGCAGCTTGACAACGAGCTAAAAAAACAGAGGGGTATTGAAGGAAGCGCAAAGAATACACTAACAATTAACAATATACTTCTTTCCAAACGCAAGCAGCAGATTGTTGCTTTCAAGGCACAGGCGGATGCTATCGGGCAAGCCGCAACAATGGCTGCCGACCTTTATGGTGCATTCAAGGAGCTTACCGAAGTTCTTGTAGACGATGACCCTGCAATGGTGTTTGCCGATATGGGAATGAACATATTGCAGTCAATCCCTCAAATGCTTTCGCTTATAGCGCAGATACAGGCCGCCACACTCGCAGCGGAAGGTCTCGGTACGGCAATGAATATGGCAATGGGCGTTATAGGATTGATTGTAATGGGAGTACAGCTTATTACTCAGGCCATTTCCGCTATCTTCAAATTCAAAGACCAAAAGTTACAGAACCAGATAGATAAACAGCTTAAGAAGGTCGAAAATCTGAGGGATAAGTATGATGACTTGAAAGAAGCTATGGATAAAGCCTATGATATTGGCCAAATGGAGCAGTATCAGGCTGAAATGGACAAGACCCTTGAACAAGCGATTAAGGCACAGGAAGCCGCCATAGCAGCACAGCAGCAGAGAAAAGACACGAAGGAGAACCGTGAGGAGTTGGAGAATATGAGGAAAGACTTGGAGGAGCTCCGCAAGGAACAGGAAGAGGCTTGGAAAGATACTTTCAGCAAAGTGACTGACGGTATTCTCGACGATGTTCAAGGCGTAGCTCGCGGATTTGTGGACGCTTGGCTTGACGCATTTCTCGAAACCGGCAGCGGAATGAAGGGACTTGAAGACAACTTCAAGGATATGTTCAAGAACATCTTGAAACAGCAGGCTTCGCTTACCGTTATGAAGCCGTATATGGATAGAATGAAGAACTACCTTGAAGGCGTGATAAATGAGAACGATTTGGAGTTTTCAAGGGAGGACGCCTTCGGTTTCAAGAAGCTGTGGGACGAAATCATACCGATGATGGACGAGAGCATTTACAATTATCTCGAACCGTTCTTGGATTACTTCAAGGAGGACAATTATGAGCTTAGTGCCTTAGAGCGTGGCATTACTTCAATAACGGAGCAGACCGCCGAAGTAATTGCTTCATATCTCAATTCAATCCGTGCCTATGTAGCGAATACTGATTCCAAATTGGAAGCACTTCTCGCAAACCTCAATATCAGTGGAACGGATAATCCGATCTTGGAGCAATTGAGACAGCAGACTTCATTCTTGAATAGAATACACGATATGATAGACAGTACAATGCGCGGAAGCACATACGGATTTAATGTAAGACTTATTTCATAACCCTTTTATACCTTTTTATCAAAGACCCCTATCAACCGAAAGGAAGATAGGGGTCAATTTTATTTCCTGCTGTCGCTGATAATCTTGTTAAGCCGTTCCAAGTCGCCGCGGTAATATCCTATCGGATGTCCGTTGATTTTCTTGCACTGTATCTTGTGTATTTTGATAAGCTCAAAGAATTGGTTTCGGTGTACGCGGAGGAACTTCATAGCCTTCTCGGCAGGATAGTAATCTTCGGGATTGATGTATCCCATACTTTCGGCTTGGTTGTGGACGATAATGCTATTTATCTGTTCGTCGGTGCAGTTGCCGAGCTTCAAGTCCTTCATAATCTGTCTGCAAACCTTCCAAGCATACTGCTGCTTAATGGAAAGCGTCTTGTAGTCGAACTTTTCGTTATTGCCTTCCATTGTTCATCCTCCTTATTGACAGTTCAACGAAATGCTTTATCGCGTGGTAGGCGGTGTAGATAGCCACAATGGCGTAAACGATATAGATAACGATATAATATGTCCTAACATCAGATATAATGTCGAAAGCAGAATCGAGAAAATTCATTATAGGCACTACGATGAGGAACAGATACATCGCTCTATTCCACTTGCAGTGATACTTCTTGTTGGATAATGAAATCAGATACAACGCAGTAGCATAGATTGCGCTATTACCGTGTAGCTCATAAAATAGTGTAATATCTACACCAAAACTACAGCATAACAGATTTACGCCAAATATGATATAAAGAATAAACGGCAATAGACGTACTATCGCCACATCAAGCCCTTTCATAACCTTTTTACCTTTTTTATTTTTACCTTGGGAGATTTAACACCTTGTCGCTAAAAGCTCCACCGTCACCCGTTCCGATGTGGGTTTTCTTCTTCCTTGCGCGGCTGAGGGTCAGCGTCCTCGTTGTCGCCTGATTTATTTTCAGTGCTGCCATCTTTTGTCCTCCTTACAATATTTATACATTCCGTTACCCAATCCACCAAATATGCAAGCGGTTCTTGGTTATCAACATCCACCTTGCAGCCGGTATCGCGGAAAAATTCGAGAGCGACGTGTGTGCTTTCGTGGGCTATCCAATCAATTCGGTTGATGTCCGAAGCGTTGGGAAACCATACGAGACATCCTGCTTTTCCGTTGCTTTTCTTATTCACGCGGAATGTGGTTGCTCCTGCGTCCTCGACATCTTCATCCGTATCTGCAATACCGTCAAACATCTCCTTGATACCTTCACGAGTTCCACCCTTGACCACCCACAGCTTGCGCGGATAGATACAAGGGTCGAACTCGTGGATTATGGTCTTTCTAATTTTCGTCACCATTCTCAGTCTCCTTTTTCAGTTCCTCCAAAGCGACTGCGGCTTCCTTGAACGCTCTGTCCTCCTCAATGGTCTCCTCCTGCAAAGGAGCTTTCGTCGCTTCCTCCAGCTTCTTCTTCATATAATCAATGACCATACAGACAACCTCGTTTGTGAAATCGGCGTCAGCAAGCGCAATCTTCGGCACGGACATGCAGTAACCGACGGTCAATACGAAGGCATTGAATGTCTCCCTTACCGTCTCGTCCTCCGATTCAAAGTCCTTCTGATTGTCAATGATGTAATTGAGCGCGTCGAACAGTGCCGTACCGTTTGCTTCAATGAAGACATTGTATCCGCCGTATTCGTGATATAGAATACCTCTGCTTGTCCTAACAATATGGAAGGCATTTCCTGCGTATTCGTCAATCTTAGTGCCGCAGTCGAATTCAACAGGCTCTCTTGAAAGCTGTCCCTTAGTAAGGAGCAGCTCGTCGATTAGCTTCTCTGCGAAGTGTGCGTCCTTGCTGTTCGTCTTGATTTGGCCCACGAGGGTGTCAAGTCTTTCCTTCAGTTCGTTCTTTTCCATAACGCTATTCCTCCCCTGGTTTGTAGTTTCCGTCCTTCAATGCTCTCAGATGAAGCTGAATGGCTTCCGCGAGCACCGCCTTGTCAAGCTCCTTCGCGCTCATCTTCTCGTAGTCCCTTTCGGGTCTCGTCACCTTCAGCCAGTTGATTTTTTCCTCCTTGCTCCTCTTTGAGCCGAAGTTCGGCATATAGCTTCCGTCAAGATAGACCACCGGATAGACCTTCTCAATCTTGACGATTGTTGCAGTCGTACCAAAGTCCTTCTCAATCTCGTCGTTGCCGTCGATGTCCTTGACAATGGAAACGTAGCCGCGCGTTCCGTCACGTTTGGCCGCAAGTCCTATCGCCTTGATGTAGACGTGTTCGCCCGTGTCCTCCTTGGGCAGCTCCCTTACGGAGCAGTACTGCAAAGCCTCTATGAGACTTTCCCGTAAAATGTATTTTCCCATAATATCTTCTATTATTTTGTTAGTTTGTATGCTATCGTTCCGCCGTAAGTCACATTTCCCCCGTAATAGCCGATTTCAGCCCCAAAGAGCCACTTTCGTCCGTTGGTAATATAAACTGTTGCGCTCGGATTTATCTCGCCTTTTAAGGCTGTTATTTTAGCTCCGAGGTAGACGTCCCACTTATGCACCGTCACTTCCTTCTCAATGGTGTTCCTCACAGTTCTGTATTCGGTCTTGGGAAACACGGTTACGTCGGTAAGCTCTACATTGTAGCCTTTGGCGCGTATGTCGTAAACCCCCTCCTCTGAAAAACGGTATGCACTTATCGGAAGCGGATAATATACCGTGTCGTTGATTTTCAGAAGCACCGTATCGACCACCGTTCTGTCCCTCCATTTGACCTCCGTATGATGAACCGTGTCCGTCCTTATGACGGTTAATGTATCGGTCTTGTACTGCACCCTTTCGATTTCCTTTCTCGGTTTTAGGAAAGAAAGGCACAGTACAATGACCAATACGGCTATTATTGAGAGATATATGAGGTGCGTTTTCACTTTGGCGGACTGCTGCTATTCTTCTTTGGCGTCTTCCTCGTCGGGGATTTCGATGCCGAGTTCGTCAATCAGATATTCAATCTGACGGCCAATGCGGTCAAAAACGGTAAGTTTTCCCTCCGCCATTGCGTCACGGTGGGCTTCAGTCAAATCCTCAATAAGCGTCGCCAAGACCTCGTTCTCCTCACTCTCGTCGTTGAGCCATTTAATGAAGTCGTCAAAGGTCTTTGGAAGGTTTCTTGCGTCACTGTTGTGTGTGAAAATAACCTTCTCACCAGCTTCAACGAGACAGCTTCCGCGAAGAAAACCGATAATCTTAAACGCGCTGTTCTTTGTGTATGGCACATTTGCCAAGTGTTCTAAAATTTTTCTTTTTGATTTCATATAATTTGATTTTAACTATTCAACATTAAATGTCCTTCCGAACACGTTCTTGACTTTCAGATTGAGTTCAAGATAGGGCGTTCCTCCGTACCACTGCTCGCTTGACGGCTCAATGCTGTCCTCCACATAGAACGTAATGCGCTTTCTCCTTTTGTTGTCCCAATAGTTGTGGAAACCTTTGGTGACATAGGCAAGAAAATCATCATATACTCCACGTCTGTGCTCCCCAAGAATATAGAACGTGAAGGTAACTGTCGTCTGCTCCCTCGTAATCTCTTCGGGAACATAGACATTCACTCTGTCCTCTCCCGTGAATTTCTCAGTGTAGATGTTCTTTGCCTTTCCGAGAGTGTCAAGTCCCTTTGCCGCCGCGTAGTTCAGCCCTACGAACTTGCTTTCGAGGTCTACAACTTCGGCATTTGCAAGAGCGACGCCCTTCTTGTCGCACTCCTGCATATAGAATTTGATACCGTGTCTCTGATTATTCGTCGCCATTGTAGTCTGATGTTTTTACGAATGTACTTTTTCTGCGTATGTTCGGGTCTACCCAATATGCGTGGCTTGCAGGCTTGATATTGCCGATATACGGTATGTCATATCCCAGCCCCTTCATTTTCTGCATAAGTTTTGTAGCGACCTTCAGTTTAAGGTAATGCGTCCACCCGAAACGGTTGGCATTAATGGTCTTGTTCACGAAGGCATAGGCCGATACGTTGTGCTTCTCCGTAACCTTCAGTCCGTTCCTGTCAAGCGGAATGCACACGCACTTCTCCATATTGCCGTTCTCGTCCTCCACCTCGGCAATCCTTGCGCCGAAGAAGGCTGTCAGCACTATTCTCAGTACGCCCGAATTTGGTATGTCGTTAATGTGCATAAACCTACCTCCTTTTAATTATGACGTTCTTGTGGTTGCCCGTCACCTCCACGGTTGAATTTCCGTAAACCTCCACGATCGTCTTGTTGTACTTGCTGCCGTAAATCTTCGCGTCACAACGCTGGTCAAGCACAATCCTCGAACCATGGAACGGCGTTACCGTTATCTCGCCGTGGAAGTCCAGAACGCACGCGATTGTCGTGTCAATCAGCAGCTCCTTCTCGTTAGTCATATAGACCGCCGAAGTGTATTCCACATCCTCGCCGTACACCTTGGACTTGAACGAAGGCTTGTACTGGCCGTTTATGTACTTCGAGAACTCCTCGCCTATGATGTCGTAGCCGAGCGGAAATCCCTTCTCCCTCATTTCGGGGAGGAATGACACTCCGTTTGCGTCACAGACAATCTCAAAGAGCTGCTTTTTGCTGACCGCATTACGGACACGCTCCGTGTATTCCTCACAGAGCAAGCCGTTTGCGATTATCTCATTATTCAACCAATCAATCACTTTCATACAGCAAAGATACAAAATTTTTGATATATTCAACCATTAATATGGCAAATCTTCATCGTCTCCGAAGTCGAGCATATCGCCCACGTCGTCAAACTCGGCTGCACCGTTTGGCATTTGGGCGTAATCCATTTCTTGTTGCGTGGGTTGTTCCTCCCAACCGTAATGTATGCACTCATCAATGGTATTTTTGAAACGTCTGCTTTCAACTTCATACTGCATACCGCACATTGCATCCACAATACCATACATCCTATTTTTTTCTATGGCCAAAACATTTCCATAGTTTGAATAGGAAGAAGCAAACATATTGCCGAAAAACTCTGCCACCGCTTTATTAAAGTCGTTGTTTACTCTGTGCATTATGAACACGTTGTCTACGGCATTCGTAATGTCACTCGTACCACTGATGTCGTTCTTACGCAGGAATGTCATTACCTTCCTCGGATGGGCAACAAGAATGATATGCACTTGATTTTTCTTTGCGAACTCCTTAATCTGCAAAATCAGTTCTCGCTGCTTGTTATTTTTGTCACCTTCGAAAAGGTCTATATCAAGAGAGAAAAGATTATCCAAGATAAATATCTTCACGCCAACTTTCAAAAGTGAAGACATATCATTGAAAATCTGTTCCCACTTCACGCCGTATTCATTATTGTAGAGAAAGAACTTGCCGTCAAGCCAAGAATCAATCTTTGCACCTACATCTTCCGGAACATAGTATTTGCCTGCGTCATAACGCGATTCTCTCAAATTATTCTTGCCGGCAGCAACCATCTGAATCCAAGTTTTCAGTATATCCGCACGAAGCTCTCCCGACCACAATGCAACCTTATAATTTTGCTGTACAATATTCAGTATAAGTGTATTCAGCCAAGATGATTTTCCGCTTGAGTTTGAGCCCGACAACACCGTTACTTCCGACATATAAAGCCCGATAATCTTTCGGTCAATCTCGGCAAAGCCTGTTGTAACTTTTTCAAGTTTCGTCAAGTCAATCTTCTTGATGTTTGACAAAGAAAGCCACTTCTCGCCCAATTCGGGAAGTTCCTCCTTTATCTCATATTTTGGCCGTGAAGGCGTTTGCCTTCTCTCTTGATAATTTCGATGAAACTGTTGTTGTGGTTCTCGCTCCTTTCTATCGTAGGCTGTAGGGTCAAATTTCAGTCGTAAATCACGCCAAGAATATTGGCTACAGGATGAATGAAAACACTTAAAAGATATTGCTCCATTGGCAGCGAGGAAGATAGCACTGTCTGGGGCTTTATGGCCACTGTCAAACGGACACTCTTTGAGAACAAACTTTGTTCCTCCATTATCCCAAGGGACTTCGCGCTCCACAGCGATGTTGTTATCCGAGATGAATTTGCGGAGGTCAAACTGTTCGCCGTTTCCATTGTACTGTCCATAGGCCGGTCTTTGTGGCTGCTCCTTCTTTATCTCATACTTGTCAACGAATGCTTGCAGCTCTTCGCAACTCATCCGCCGCATTTCCTTCGGTGCTTTTAGAATATGACAAAGCCTGTGCGGCCTTTCTTCTGAGTTTCTACCTTTCCTGCTCCACGTTCCGCACAATCGCATAATTCTATTCGCATCGCAGACAGCTTGGTCTATCTTTACCCTATCATCGGTAAAAACGTTTGAGAGCGCAGCAAGGACAGCCTTTGTGAGTTTTTCCGTTTCTCCATTTGCAGGAATGTCTATCGGATAGTAAATGTGATAACCGGAAGAAGAATCGCAGACTATCGGCTCGCAGAAACCGTTTTCCTTCAGGAAACGGAACACTTCGAGGGCTTTCTTATGGGCATATTCCTTCTCTTCGTTGGTGGAGCATATATCGCTCGGCCTGTCAACATCAATATCAATCGGAAGAAAACACCGCTGAACAATATCATTCTTTGATGTTGCAGAGCCTTTGACTTGAAGAAACTTGTTGAACTGCTTTCGGCTTGAACAAGCATCATTAACTTTGTTTACTGAAAAATAAATGTTACAGTCGTCATAAGGGGCTAATGCTTTGATTGTTTCCTCGACATCGTAGAAGTAACCCGACAGTGTTTGATTACCGAGTATTCGGATTTCAAACAACTCATTGTCCGGCTTGAATATACTATGCCATTCCCGTATTTCTTGAAAATCCATTGTCTTTATCGCTTAATCCATTGTTTTGTTTCTTTGCTCCAAACTATTGTTCCTCTGCCGTTATTCAAAACGACAGTCGCTCCATCAGGTCGGTTATCAGCTTCATAGCCGTCAAACAGCATAGACATATCAGAACCGATGTAAAGATAACACTTCATAATTTCATTCCAAAACAAAAGCGGAGAAGTCTCCGGCCTATACTCCTTGTCATTGAATCTTGCAGGGTCATAGATAACAGTCTTCTTGTCGCTTCCGATTACGATTGTCTCAAATATCTTGTCCCTTAAATATCGTTCGAAGTCCTTTTGGAATCCCTGTTCCCTTGAAGAGGCATACGCCTTTATATGCGGAAGCACATTCTTCTTTTCTTCATCAGTCAGTTTGTCCCAGAATACTTTTGCTTTTGCTTTTGCGCCTTTTCTTCTGTATGCCTCCCAGCATTTCTCGAAAAGTTCATCTTTCTGCTCTTTCTTAGAAAAAGATTTATCTTTTTCTATTTCTTTATGATTATCTTCTTTATTCTTGTATATATTATCTATCGGATTTATTTCCGCTTTCTTGAATTTTTCTCCGTAGCTCGGATTTTTTTCCGAGTTGCGGATGTAATCAATATGCCATTCTTTCCCTTTTTCGTTTATAGCGATAAAATCCTTACCACCGACAAATACGAATGAGATAAGTCCCTTTTTTTGTAGAGATTTATAGATGCGGTATATAGTATCTTTTTTTGTTGAGACCAAGGGAACCTCCTCGCAGGCAAGCCCCCTGTTTGCGAAATAATATGTTTCTCCCTCAAAGAGCATTTTTTCAGCCCATGACGGAAGTTCATACAGCCATGCGAACAATATAGCCTCAGATGACGACAAATCCCACTCTATCGCCTTAACTTGATTTATAAGAATATTATATTTCATGATGATAAAAATTATCCCTAACTTTCGCATAGGGCTGACACCACCTATGCTACTCATCAGGGATATTTATATTTCTTGTTTGCAAGTGTCAGTTGCAACTATTTTCTTCTGCAAAGGTACAAAGAAAACCGAATTATCAAGCCTTTTTCAGAAAATATTTCGCGTATCGCTTGCCGTTTTCTTCAACAGTGCACGACTCTATTTCCATTCCGTACAAGTGGCGCAAGTCCCAGATACGTGCTCCAAGTCGGAAGCAACCAAATAAATTCAGTGCTTCAATAGGCGTTATGCTCTTTCCGCTTTCAAGCCACGCCTTTATCTGTTTGCGTTGTGATTCGATCCTTTCCATATCAGTCTTTTCTTATAAAATGTTTGATGTCTTCCTCATTGAATATCCCCATGGATGGCATTCCTGCAAGGATGTCAAATATCTGCTGTGCTTTGTCCTTATCTCGCGCAGTACGGTCAACATAGAGCATCATGAGCTGAACAAGCTCTGATACATCCTCGTTAAAGCCGTCATAAGAGGCAGCTCCGCCTATATCGTATGTGGCACCTATAATCTGCTTGTCCAAATAGTTATAGAACCTTAAGGAAGCCATTTTGACGTTCTTACAATACTCATTAAGACCTGATAAGAGGTCATTATGCGCGGTTTTTACACCACTATGAGTGAATATATTACGTATTCTGGTATCGCAGTGTTCAACGATAGACTGGCAAGCTGAAGCAACGGCATACATCAGCTTGATTTCATCCGGGACAGTGGATTTGTCTATTCTGTCCCGGATGATTTTTCTTTTCACTTTGTCCATAATCAGTTCAGAGAAACAGGCATAAGAAGTATCTTCTTGTCAGGCTCGGCTTCATCTGACAAGACCATAGGTTTCTTCGGCGATGAGAACCACACTTTTACGCGGTCGGCTTCAATACTGTTCAGACAGTTGAGAAGGAAGTCTCCCTTGCAGCCGATAACGAAGTCCTCGCTCAATCCGTTCACTTCGCAGGCCAAGATCGGAAGAGC
>NFZC01004448.1_pt1 | contig 19308 bp, 31 predicted proteins | sample 1095391 | NCBI WGS metagenome assembly NFZC01 (sample SAMN03609890, study PRJNA323583) | gut metagenome | isolation source: feces | host: Rattus norvegicus | place: Denmark: Riget | collected 2013
CCACTCTCTGTATAGATAGTATATTATATATATATTATATAATAATAAGATATTTATATATATTATATAATTGGCTATACGTTAGTATAGACAATTATAGGCTATATTTATATTTGGAATTCTGCCACCCTGGATATCGAAAGCTATATTGAATTTTACTTTTTTAGATGAAGCTCGATAACGCTCCGAGGTATGAAATGGGTAAAACGCCGATATTTAGCTTATTTGAGTCATTTTTCCTTTTGGTTGAGTTCGGAATTGCAAAGCTGAAATAAATTGAAAATCGCCCATTTCTTATAAAGTTCGGTGAGAATGGCTTATTTAGCTGATTTGCAATATTTTTAAATATAAAAGTATTGTAATTATTCAGGATACAGAATTGTTGTAAACGGCAAAGGCACGTAATTTATCGAGGTGTTGTTCGAGGTTGGTATGAGTGTAGGAGAGTGAGAATAACCTCGAAGGGGATGGATTTCACCGGCAAGCCTCCGAAAAATGTAAATATACCCCCGGTCAGCTTTCACAAGGAAAAAATGCTGGAAAATAGCCACTTTTGCGGATTTCAGGCGGTCAATCTGAATATTACTTTTTGAAGTAAAGTAATATTTGAGAGGATCAGCAGCAGAATCAGGAAAACCAGCACGAAAAACGCCCGGAGAAATCAGCATAAAATTTTTGTTTTACGAGGTTTTTTGTGTTCGAGAGATTGCATAAAAATACAGAAAAAGATAAAATTATTCAAATATTATACATTCCCTTTTCCCTTCTTAAAAAATGCATAATATACAGAATAACACAAAAATATACATATATTTTGCATAAATATAAATACTGTTTTGTATTCATGGAGTGGGGCGAAAAAACATAGAATATAAAATACAGAATAATTCTATAACATAGATATTGAAACAGTATGAATAATATACCTAAACTTTATGATTTAACTATTTTATATTCTTCTCTTTATTCATTGTATTTATGATATTGATATATTATATAATAGATATATGATATATAGATATACAGTAATAGTGTATAGATAATACATAGATATAATACATAGATTGATAGAGTGGCGATAATATCCAGATCATACATTAAACCGGCTGCAGATGATCCAGAAAAATATTAAAAAACACTTGACAACTTTATTTTTGCGTGTTATTATTCAATCACAACAAACAAACAAGCACAACGAAACGGAGGAAAACAAAATGTTATATAGTGAATTTATCGAGGGAACTGGATGCAGAGAAAACGATCATAATTATCAGGTATATAAGAACCTGGAAATCATGTATATGAATAGTGATATGACTAAGAATCAGATTTATGAGTATGGCAAAAAGTTAGTTGATAATAGCAAAACGCCGGAAGAAATCAGATTTGAAGAAGAGAAAAGAGAAGAGATTAAAAGCCTTAAAGAAGAGATAGAATATTATAAGGCAGAGCTTGACAGATACAAAACTTTACTTCAGTATGAAAAAGAATCATCAAGTCCGGATCAGGAATTTATTAAACATTGTAAACATATGATAAAATGCAATAAAAATTGGATCAGCGAAAGAAGAAACAAAATTCAGGTTATTAAAAATTTCTTTTTAAAATAAACACGCAAAAATAAAAAATAGCACTTGACAAAGTAAAAGTCATGTGCTATTATACAAATACAAACAAACACAACTTAAAATAAACGGAGGAAATAAAAATGATGAAAGATACTTTTTTAGAAAATGGCTGGAAAATGAGCGATGAAGATATGATGTGGTATGCTGCAAAAGCTGGATTAACATATAAAGAATATACAGCATATAAAGAAACATTAAAGAATCAGGCAAAAGAAGCAATGCGAGATCTGAAGGGAATGTTTGCCGGGGCTGATGCATTATATGAAGATACAATTATAAATTCAGTTGGTGAAAAATTTTTGGTATTATTCCGGCGGTTTGAAATGATCGAAAGCTGCGGAGTTATTGGAGGGCGCAAGTTATATGCAATTTAATATAAAAGAGTCCAGGCAATAAAAAGCCTGGATTTTTTCATTTTACCTAAATCAAACAAAAATAAAAAAGTTTCATAAAAACTATTGACAAACAAAAATAAAGTGTTATAATACAATCATAAACAACAAACACAACTTGAAAAACAAGCGGAGGTAAATGATATGAAGTATTTTACAAATTGCAAAATATTAGAAGAATTAAGAAAAGAATATAAAAGACTTGTAAAGGTAAATCATCCAGACAACGGCGGATCAGTTGAAGAAATTAAAATTATCAACGTTGAATATGAAAAAGCAATGGAAGATCTGAAAAATGCAGATGAAACAGAAAACGCCTGGAAATATGATGCAGCAAAAGACGAGCTTTTCAGGGATGCATTAAATAAGATCATCAACCTGGAAGATGTAAAAATTGAAATTATAGGTTGCTGGATTTGGGTTACTGGTAACACATACGAAGTAAAAGAAATTTTAAAAGCTGCCGGTTTTAAATATTGTGGAAACAAAAAAGCCTGGAGCTGGCACGCCGGAGAAAAATACTATAAAAAATCAAAACGCAAATTATCAATGGAAGAGCTGCGGAATTTATACGGATCAGAAGAAGTTGAAACAAATAAGAAAAACAGAATCAGCGCATAAAGTGAAAAGGGATCAAAAATCCCTTTTTTCTTTTGTAAAAAAATATTTTAAAAAATTTCAAAATATGTATTGACAAACAAACAATAATAAAGTACAATACAATTACAAACAAACAACACAACTTATAAAAATCGGAGGTAAAAAGTTATGACAAACGCAAGATTAAAAAATATGTTTTCTTTAAGAAGCAAGGTTACGGTTTATATCCCGGCAACGGTTGAAGTTGACAAGGAAATTGATAATAAAGAATATGTTGACAGAGCAGCAACGTTATTATCTGATTGCTTCGGAGGCGCAACAAGTACAGAAGCCCTCGGTTACTGGACAAGCCCAACAGCCGGACTTGTAAAGGAAAAAACTACAATGGTTTTTGCATATGCTGGAGAAGAGGATCTCAGAAATAACCTGGATAAAGTTATTGATTTTTGCGAAAATCTTAAAAAAGAAATGACTCAGGAAGCTATCGCATTAGAGTTAAATGGTGAGATGTTTTTCATCTAAAACAAACACAAATAAAGAGGTCAAGCCGGATTTCTCCGGCAAGCCTTTAGTTATCGGAGGGCGTGCAATGTATCAAGAATTCAATGAAATTTATTTGAAGTATAAAAGATTTTTACCGCAAAAATTAGCTTATAAAATGGCTTTTAAAGCTATCTAGGGGAGGCGTTGAACATGTTTATAATTCAGGCAACGGACGGAATAAGGACGCAAGAAATGAAGTTAAATAATCATACAGAAAAGCAAGCAAGGGAGAAAATGCAGCAGCTTTTCGATGATGATTATTTAGGACTTGACTATTATTTATTTGATGCAGATGACAACGAAATAATGAGACTTGAACAGGAATAAACGGAGGTTAAATAAATGAGGATCAGAAAACTTTTCAAAATGGTTAAAGAGTTAGCAGCGTAGGAGGTCGGGGAAATGGCAAAATCTAAATTGATCGAAAGAATGAGAAAAGATGGTTATCCATATAGAATCAAAGGGAACGGCGGTTATAATGCCGTTCTATATGATATGCAGCCACTTCTGGGCGGTGATTATATGGCGATTTATCGTTATCCAGGCGGTGAATGTTGCCACGACTTAAAAACAATAAAAGAATGTTTTGAGATTTTAGAGCAGTAGGGAGGTTTTATCATGAAAAAGAAAGTCGTTACAGCGGTTTTATTGACGTTTGCAAGTGTTTTACTTTTTACAGGTTGTAATAATATATCCAAAGAAGAAAAAGCCACAGAACCGGCGAAAACAGCGGTTGAATGGGAAATTGATTCCTATTATATGAATGGTTTTTACAATCCTAGAACAAAAGAATTAATAACGGTTGATGCTGCTGGAAATGCAGATGCATGGGATAATATAGAGATTTTAGATCTGTACAAAGATGCGGAATACTGGCAGAATGTGGACGAAAACAATGAGGTTTTTGTTATGGAGGCAGAAAAATAATGTTTTTTGGCGGTCTTATTTCTTTAGTTATGGCGGTTTTGGATGAAAAGAATACGAGAAAACAGATACGTGATAATAAAGTAGTATCACAAAAACGGGTGGCAAAATGGCAGAATAACATGAGGCAATTAAAAGAGCTTCAGAACAAAAAATATTATTAAGGGGGATTTTATTATGAAGAAAAGAACATGTTTATTTATCATTGTAGCGGTTTGTGTGGCGTTTTAGGTGGTTTTTTAACTGGCATTAATAAAGTATCAGGCGATGAAGAAAAGCCGGTTAAAATCGAAAATACGGCGTTTATGGACGTTCTGGAAACAGAAGAACACGAAGCAGAGCAGCCGGATATTGAAAAGAGTAAAACAGAACTTGAATGTGAAGCGATTGAGCGAGAAATTGCGGAAGAGTACGGATCTTTTGAATTATATAACACTTCTGATTTACCACTTGAAATGTTAGAAAATCGTATGGAGTGGAGCGAAAAAGTTATTGTTGAAAAAACTATCGGCAAAGTATTAGACGATGATCTAAACGGAGAAGCAGAAGATTTTTACATCAATTATTCTTGTGTGCCTGGTGTAAAAGCTGGCGATAAAGTTATCAGCTATTTTGTATATAATCCAGTAACTAACTATTGTGATGATATTATAGAGCGATACGATGTTATTATAGAATAAAGATAAATGAGATCCGGCATAATGCCGGATTTTATTTTTAAAAAATATGTTGACAAACAAACATAAATAAAGTATAATATAATCAAACAACAAACACAACTTATAATTTATGGAGGTTTTAGAAATGAAAAAATGGTTAGAATTAATCGGAGAAAAAGAGGATCAGATTTTAGCAGAGGGAGAAAAAGCCTATAAAGAGGCGTTAAATAATACACATTTGCGTTTTATCGTTGAAATGGATCAGGATGGCAATGTTTATTCTTGGTATGATATTGCCGGAGGAAATTCTTATCATATGTCAGTTCATGAAGATAAAGCAATTGAATTATTTGAGTTTTGTTTCCAGCATTACGATATTGAAATTTCAAGTGATATTCTGGAAGAAAAGTTGATTAAAAAAGGATATAAAAAAGAGCTTGAAGAACTGAAAGCACAAGCTGAAGAAGATTTTACAAGCGTTGAAGTTGAAATAATCAATGGTAGTGATAATAGGTTAAAAGATATTATTGAAGAGTGCCGGAATGAAGAAATTGAATTTTTAGTTTCTGAATATGCACGATCAGAATCAGAAAGTAGACTTGACTATTTAAGAAGCTGCTTAGAAAATCTTGTATAAACAAACAAATATAATGTTTCACGTGAAACATAGAAAGAGGTTTTGGTTATGAAAAATAATAGAATTCCTAGAGTATTCAATCGCATAGTTGGAAAAATGTTAGTTGAAACAAGTGCAAGTAAACCAGGAGATATTTTACATGTATTCAAAAATGATTCTGGTTATCTTGCCCTAAATACTAGAACTGGAAAATATGCATATGTATTTGTGAGCATGTTAAGAAATAAAGAAGTATTTGAATTAATAGAAATATCGTAAGGGGGCGTTATAATGAAAACATTAGCAGAATTTAAGAGAAATGCAGCAAGCGGAAAAATGAGTCTTGAAATCATAGAGAGATACGGAAAATCTGGTGAAGATATACCGGCAAGATTAAAAGGTATTCGCAAGGTTATAAAAGTAAATACAGTATGTGCGGTACTCTTGAATGAATCCGGCGAAACAAGTGAATTAAGATTCGGCTGCGCTAATCTTTTTGAGTATGATGGAAAAACATTGGTTATATATGAACCTGGCATGGGAGATCCAACGGATCAGGAACAAGTGGTTTTAAATCGTATTCAAGCAATTTATAAGGAAAATGAGAACACTTATAATGGTGGATTTTGGCAAGTAAAAGATTATGTTAAAAATAGTCCTTGCCCGTGGATGAAATCAGATAAGCCGGTTAAAGGGAAAATGTATATTAATGGCAAGGTTAGAGATAACTCAATAAAGGGAAATGCTATTTTGCGTTATGTGGTTCACATGGACAAATAAGGAGGGTAAAAAATGAAAGTTAGATATATTGGAATGGGTGGATATGGAGATTATCCTTGTTATGAAGATGAAAATGGGAAACTTTATTTTGATATAAATTGTGGTAGATATGGTTCAGGTTTAAATCTTCACACGGGAGCTTATAGACATCCCGAAGATGGGGATATTATCGGAGAACCAAATATAAAAGTGACTGAAAAAATTGAATGTGATGATCCGTATGAGAGACATCCGAGAGAACATGATTATATGATGTTAAGTAGGTATCAGATGGATTGTAATTATTTTTTGGGAAATGGTAACGGACATGAAAAATTCTTATTCTTCCAAGAAGTAAATAAACATTGTGACGAAATGGAAAAGTTATATAATTCATTTTCGGACGAAGATAAACCAGAGTGGTTATCATTAGAACAGATTGAAGAATACAGAACAAAAATGCTGGAAAAGCGGAGAGGATAAATAAGATGTTAATATCAAGAAAAGAAATCGAAAAACTTATCAGGGAAAGAGATAGGCTTGAAAGAATGGCAAGAATTGAATATAACGAGGCAAAAGAGCTTTTCGGAATGGGTAGTGTTGACTTTGCCAATGAGCTGCAGCTTGCTAATCAGCATTTTGGAGCATCTAAACAGATCACACGCACGTTGAAATCTATTGGATATGATGAAAATAATCGTTTGTCTGAAAAGGATAGAAAATTGGTTATTGCCGGTATAAAACAAAAATTATGTGGAGTTGGAGCTATTGGTGTAGGTGTTGCCTTTATATCTTCCGGCGTTGGTGTAATACCATTTGTAATATGTTCCATTATTGGAAGTACGTTATGTATGACAAAAGAAAATATCATTGGATTTTAACAAGCAAAAATAAATATTGACACAACTAATAAATAGTGGTATAATCTTTATAAGAAAAGGGTTATACCACTTAAATTTATATATGGAGGGTCAGAGATGGGAAGTTTATTTGTTTATACTGGAAAAGCTGCAGAAACAAAAGAAATGATCGAAGAAGGAAAAACAAATATTGTTATTAATGTGCTTTACAAGCATTCAAGAGGTTTTTACTGGAAAGTAAATAGAAGAGGCTATATTCATGTTATTATGCCTAGTAAAGTCACATTGAATGGCAAATTTAGTCATTTTAAAATTCAGGATCAGCTTTTAACAAAAGATAATATGCTGCGAGTTACAAGCTCATACGGAAATTTTGCCACAATCCAGGAGTGTAAACGGGAAATTGAAAACGACTTATACAAACAGTAATAAAGAGAGGCAAACACATGGAAACAGTAAAATTGAACGATGGGAGCGTTGAAATCATTGGCAGCCATAGAGATTTAGTTGATATTGTCCGAGATAAGTGCGGAGATGATATTGCAAAAATGGTTGATGCGTTAGATCCGGCAGCATTTGAAGATATATATAATGCATATGAAAATATTATGGGTGCTTCTGATTTATTAGATAAAGATGAATATGAAGAAAATGATATCGAGTGTGCAAAAATTTTACTTAATAAGGCTATTGGGTTATTGAGTGGTGTTTTGTGAATAAAGGGAGAAGGAATTGAGAATGAGAAAATATGTACATTGGTTAAAGATTGATGGATATTCAAAAATCGAAGATACTGCCTTACAATTCTTTGCTATTGAGAACTACTTAAATAATTATAAAAGTGCAAGTGCAATTTTATATCAGTATGATTATAGATGTAGACAGTGGTTCAACAAAATTGGAAAGACTTTCAACTAAGCCTAAGAATATTGGTAGAGAAAGAATTTTTAAATTTCCAGAACACTATAGAAAATACATTTCATAAGGGAATGGAAGTGGAGGAAAATATGACAAATTTCAAAGAAATGAGAACGAGTAACAAAATAGGGAAATCATTTTCTGATATTTTTACAAGAGAAGTCTATGACAGATTAAAACAGGGCGAAAGTTTTAGAATGAACCTGGAAACGATGCAACTTGAAGAATTGTCGGAGATCGTTGAAATTCCACGTTATAGAGTTGTTATATATGGGATTAAAGTTTTCTCAGGAATCCGTTTTGTATGGATCAATAATTTTACAGATTTGCTTTTTCCGTTTGAGTGGCTGGAAACTATGACTTATGAAGAATTATTGAAAAAACTTTCATAAAAGTGTTGACAAACAAGCAATAATAATGTATCATATAATCATAAAAACAAACACAACTTATAAACAGATTAAAACATCTGTTTTAGAAACGGAGGATATTATGGCAAGTAGAGGTAATTATTACGAATTTCAGGATGCAAAAGTTGCAATTGCAATGGAGCTTGTAAAAAGAGGCTGGAAGTTATACGGTTTTCATGAGGATGAAAGTGATATGATGACAGATTATTGGAGTCCGGCATGGTGGGAAGGAATCGCAACAAAAGATGGTTTTGTCGTTGTTATTGATTGTAGCGGAAATCGTAACAGTGGCAAGGAAATCAAACAGTACAACTACAATTCAAGCGAGGCGGTAATGTCAGCAAAAGTTAGAAGTTTGATTGAAAGATTGTCTGAAGTTCGTCAGGATCGTGGAGCTTCAGCAGCAGAAGAAGAAACAGCCAAAAGAAAAATTGAGGAATTAAAGGCAAAAAGCGGTAAACAGACAGAGAAAATTCTTGTTGTTGATCGTTACCCGGAATATCAGGCAAATCCTCCAAAAATGACATGGCACGTTGAAAAGGATGGAACAATCATTGCAAAAGGTAATGGAATCGCAAAATTCGCCGATATGAAGCGTTTTGACAAGGAATATGCAGAATCAGTTCTGAAAACAGCAGATAAGGAAAGCTACAGATATGCAAGAGCCGAAAAAGAATTGAAGTTGGCGGAATCCTTTGAAAAACTTCTCAATAAAATTGATTCTGCAGCCGGTTGCATGATCGGTGGAAGTGGTAAAGCATATGTTTATACCAATGTTGAAGTCATTAAGTATAAAGCGGAAAATAGGGCTTTTGAATGTGCCGGAAGTCTTAAAGATGGTCAGTGTTTTGTAGTAAAAAGTCCATATTTCAATCATGGAATTTGTAAAGGTTATGTCTATATGTTACATGAGCATGAGGGTGTAAATGGTCAGAAATTCTATACAGCAAATAGACTTGACAAGAAATTGAAAAAAGAATTGACCGGCAATGCAAATAAAGCTAATAGTTTTGGTTACATTACAGGCACTTATAAAGACAGATTTTTAAGCTGGATTGAAAAAGGTATGCTTGCATGGTGTGAAATCAAAGAAGTAAAAACGCCTTATAAAGTTCAGAAATGTGTCAAAAGAAAAGTTGGTCAAAACAAGCAATAATAAAGAGAAAGGGAAAGAGTGGGCGAAAAAATTCCACTCTTTATAAAAGAAAATGACAGCAAGGAAAACGAGGTTTGTATTTAGCACAATTAGCATTATTACAATTGTTAATATAATCATAGGATTTACACTAATATTTATTGCATCAAATATGTCAGATTTTTATGTCGAGATAGGGGAGGTTGTACCTGGTGATATGGATTTAAAAATTTCTCATATTGCGCTTGTTATTATGATAGTCGCATTGTTGGGAATATATATTATCCAGAATGGAGATTTTAGTGCTATGTATGATTTAAGAAAAGTTCCAGTTTATTGTACCAATGAAGTTAATATGCGAATGAAAAACGTGGTATTCAAAAGACAAATCAATGAATCGCTTGGAAGTTATTATAATGGCGATTGGGGCGTTTTATGTGATGAAGATAAGGGTTTGAATGATGAAGCTGTTGAAAGTGGTACAGATCGTGTATTAGCTGCATATAAAACGGTTTACGGAGAAATTTATATTATCACTGAGGCAGACAGATCAGCCACAACAATTCTTTTTGCGAGGGAATATTAATGGATAAGTTTAAGGGTTTGCCGGTATATTGGCAGGGTGAAAACGGATCAGGAATTATTATTTATGACCAATTTGCTTTTTCGGGTAAGTACAAGCTATATATTAAAGTAGATGACCATTTCAAATATAATCAGTCAAGTGATTTTCTGGGAACATTGATTGATTATGCGAAGAAAAATTACTATGTAAGAAAATAAAAAGGAGATCATAATGGATAAAGATAAAAGTATTCATAAGACAAGCACAGGTAAAATATTTCAGTTGACGGATTTAGAAGGGAATCCGATGGATTATGAAATGTGTAAGGGGATTTTTCCACGATCATATTTTTCCGGGTTAAATGTCGGGCAAATTTTACGATCATCTGGCAATGGAATGATGTTAAAAAGACTGAAATAAACTTGACAAATTGGAGGATGTTATGAAACGCATTGAAAGTAAAGATTTTGCTAAAGACATTGAAGTATATTCTGGAATCAAAGATTCTTTTGGGAATGTGTGTCTTTTATTGGTTAATAAGGATTTGCAAGAGCTGCAGATTGTAAGTAAAAATAAAGACTACAAAAAAGAAAGAAAACATTTAGATTCTATTAAGTGTGGTTATGTTTATACACCAAAATACGGGGAAGTAATTAATATTTCACGTAATACAATGGTTGAAATTATGGAAGAATTTCCTGGATATAAGCATACTGAGTGGATTATTTCATAGAATAGAGGGTTTATAAATGGCAAGAATTTTAACTGCAGGGATAACAGAGATTGATCCATTAAAATTTAATTCTCCATGTAAAAGAATCCAGGCTGGGTTTGATATGTCATATTGTAACAAGCCAAATGGATGTTTATGGGGATCTACAATGTTACATAATGAAGAATATTTATCTGATTGGTTACGGTGGGTATCAAGTGAGGATTTTCATATAGGGAAATATAGAAAAGCCATAAGCTATACTTTAAAAAGAAAAGCAAAGGTATATACAATAGATACACCAGAAGATTATAGAAATCTTATGAGGAAGTATTCAAAGAAAAAGTATAGTGACGAGCCATTAAGTGAATTTAATACAAAAGTTATTGATTGGGTAAAGTTGTCTATGGACTATGATGCATTTCATCTTACAGAAAAAGCATTCTGGTTAATGAGATTGCCATATGGAACTGATATTCTCAAAGACGAAGATGGAAATTATATGGAGAATTTTTATTCATATGATTGTGAAACATGGATTATATTCAATCTTGATTGTGTAAATATGGGTTCGATTTTTAATCACAATATAAAATTAAGAACATTATACGAATAGGAGAAAAGGGATAATGAAAAAATATGCAATCTGGAAAAATCATAAAGTCATTGGTTATATTGAATTGACCGAAGAACAGAGACAGCTATTAAATGGAATTCCTGGAATCGGTGTTTATTTTGGTTTTGACAAGACAACGCAACCAGACAAGTATGCAAAGAACTTTACAAAGAAGTATGAAAAAACTTTATAAACAAGCAAAAATAAAGTTGACAAAACACAACTTATAATATATAATAGGATTATAAGTTAAAGGAGGAACAGAACATGAAAAATCAGTTAGAAAACAGTGGATCATATTTAGGTTTTACAGATGATAAGTCAGCTTTACAGAAAAGCAGAATTGAGACTTGTCTTGACAAGGTATTTAGATATAGTGACGGGGTTATGGCAAGAAAAGATGCTATGCTTCTTTCATTAAGAAATGGCAAAAAGCCGGAAGTTGTGGAAGAAGCAAATAAAAAGTCTTACCGTATGTCATGGGATAATTACTATAATGATATTACCAAAACAGAATATGATTTTTGTATCTATCTGATTGAGCATGATCTTATTTCTGAAGAATCTGTAAATGCTTTTATTGATGCAGAAAATCTGAAGAAAGAAAAAGCGATTGAAGAACAGAAGAAAGCGAAAGAGGCTGCCAGAAAAGAAAAAGAAAGAAAGGAGTATGAAAAAGAGGCTTTTAAAAGTTGGATAAAACATGCATCAGAAATGTATATTGGCACAACAAAAGGTAATCTTTTGGAACAGATTTATGTTGGTACATATGGTGGTTATCCAGAATCAGAAAGAGCCTATGATGTTTTGGCTTGTATTGATAATATTGAAGATCCTTTATGTCGTGAAACATTAAAAGCACGTTTACATACGGGTAATAAAGCCAGCCGGAAGGTTTTCTATTGTGTTACTGGTTTAAAGTTACCAAGCACAAATAAAGAAACAATGGTATTTTTTGATAATGTGCAGAAAAGCGATTATCTGGGCATGGTTGTTTATAAAGAGCGTAAAAAGCCGGAGAAACATTCAGAAGAAAATACCGAAGAAACTTTTTATATTTTGGAGAGAGATAAAGACAAGAAGATGGGATTTATGCCGGTAATGGGCAATAAAATTTCTTACAATGGCATTGATATGTTTATTCATAAATTGCCAGATGGCAGAATTGGAATTTCTTCTGTTAAATGCGGTGTTAGAGTTGTGGTTGGAAAGAATAAAACAGAAGTAGTCTTGAATATGAAGGATCTGATTAAAAAATTCGGGAAAGAAAAAGTTCAAAATCAGATTGATAATGCAGCAAATATGTATGGTGTTAGTCCATATTTAAAACAAGCATAAATAAAGGAGAATAGTAAAATGAGCATTGCGGATAAATTCGGAAAATTTGAAATCAAGAAAACAGATAGAATCAGCCAGGAAGATCAAGCCTGGTTGACTCACAGAGAAGAACTTTACAAACGGGCATTAGCTGTATATAAAGCAGTTTATGATGTTTATAAGTCCGAAAATGAATCATACAGTGATGAAGATATTGAAAATTTCAAATATTCCAATTTGCTTGTTGGAGATTTTGGAGTTCCTAAACATATCAGTGAACTTCAGGATGAATATATTAGTGGTATATTCAGCTATTTTTCAAACAAGTATAATGTGGAATTAAAAAATGATTTTGAAAAGAGCAAAATATATAATGAGTATTACAGATATTCAAAAACTAGCCCGATTAAAGAAATGGTTGTTGATATGATTGATTACCATGTTGTACTTGACAAAATTTTCGATCAGTTGGGTGGTTTGAGTTTTGAAGAAAAGGCTATTAAGGAAATAAAAGATACACTTAAAAGCAGATGTTACAATGGTTATCGTGACGAGTGGGAAATTAAAGTTAAGGGTAAGAAACTTACATATACCGGCGGTTATTGTAGTGCTTCATATAGTGATTATCATTTCAGTAGCACAGAATGGTTGACAGCAATGTTAAATGCACTTGCTTATAATACATATGGAACAAAATCGCACATTTATTCGTTAAATAAATTATACAGCAGCTATTATGTAAGTCTTACAGAAGATGACTTTCAGACGGGATTTTCTGCACCTTCCGTTGGTGTTGAACATATCAAGTTTTTCAAAAATGGCAGAGTTGATATTACTTTCCAGAGTGGTGAATTTTGCCGGAATTTTGCAAGAGAATGGTGCGGATATACATTAGTTTAGGAGTGGCAAGAAATGAAATATATTCTTTCAGATGAAACGATCCCACAGGATCAAAGAAAAGACATAAACACAAAAATCGAATATATCGTGAATAATGACTTGCCGGAGTCTGAAACTGGTATTTCTAAGGATGATATTTTCAATGCTTATACAGGGTTGGGAGGGCTGCATGGACTGCAGTTTTCCCGTTATGATAATTATTATGACTACCAAAAAGCAAAGGCTGAGATAGAGCAGGGGCAATTTTTCACGCCTTATAAATTAGTAGAGTGGATTTACAATTGCTTACATATTTCTAATACTGATTTAGTGGCAGATTTAACTTGTGGACATGGTGCTTTTATAAGTTGTGCGCCGGTTGAAGCTAATTTTTATGGATGTGAATTAGATGGAAAATCTTATAGAGTGGCAAAATATCTTTATCCAGATGCAAAACTGGAAAATACAGATATTCGATTTTATGAGCCGGGTGTTACATTTGATTATGTTCTGGGGAATTCACCGTATAATTTAAGATGGAGAAAAGATGATAATAGTTATTTATCCGAATACTATTATTGTTTAAAAGCTGCAGAGTTATTAAAACCAGCCGGAATTATGGCGATTATTGTGCCTTTATCATTTTGTGCCGATGATTTTTCTGATGGTGGCATGATTGATGGAATGAATGAGCACTTTAATTTTATTTGTCAAGTGGAATTGGACAAGAACACGTTTAAACATTTGGGTGTTGAAAACTACCAGACAAAAATTGTATTCTTTCAGAAAAAATCTGAATATCTAGCAGAAAATCCATATAGTACAGAGGTACTTTCCGGCATTACTTTTGATGAAGTATGGAAAGAGTATTTGCAGCCTATTACGGAAGAAAGAGAACGTATAAAGAACAAGATTTTTCTGGAAACTGTAAGAAGTAGTAAAGATGATGAAGCCTGGAATTTTAAAGTTGAAAAATTGCTTTACGATATCAAGCGGAATCCTAAAACAAATAATCAATATGCAGAATGTTGTGAGTTTGTCAATAAGTATAAGACGCAGAAAAAGCCGGATCATATTAAATGGGATGAATGGGAGCAGCTTAAAATAAAGCCGAGGGATGTTATTAAACATCTGAAGAATGCTTTACGTTCGCAAAATCCGGCAATGGACAGACACAATAGAGTTATCAAGAATAACTATACATTTGAGTATAATGGTGATTATATGTCAATCAATGATGCGGTGCTTCAGAAGGGATTACCAGGAAAATTTGATGCAAAATGGGTTGATAGAATTGTAGAGAAAAAGAGAAAATCCTATGAACTTCAGAGTGTTCCATTTTCTGAAATGAAAGCCGATAAATATATTGCAGAGTGGCTTGATAACTTTATATTATCAGATGAAGAAAATATTATAAAACTGAATGATGCTCAGAAAAAGGATCTGAATTTATTCATTCAAAAACCATACAGTTTTGTTCAGTGGGAGCAGGGAAGTGGTAAGACATTTGCTGGAATCGCAATTGGTCAATATCGTTTACAGCATAATCATGTAAAAAATGTGTTTGTAGTCAGTACAGCAATTTCTATAAAAAACAATTGGCAAGACGTATTAGAACAATATGGGATTGACTTTATCATGATTGAAAAATTGTCTGATATTCAAAATATTAAAGAAGGGCAGTTTGTTATTGTCACATTGAATATGATGTGTAAATGGCATAAGTTCATCAAAAAGTATGTGAAGTCAATTTGCCAGAAAGCGTTATTGATTTTTGACGAGTCTGATAACATGAGCAATCAAAGTAGCAAGCGCACAAAGGCGGTTTTAAATGCTTTTCGCCGGTTAAAGTATAAAACATTGATGACTGGAACAAGTACACGAAACAATATCAGTGAAATTTATCCTCAGTTTGAGTTATTATATAACAATTCTATAAATATGTTGTCTGAATGTGAGTATATTATGGAACGAAACAAAGAGGGTGAATTAGAAGATAAAGTAAATGAGTATTATATGCAACCATATCCAGCATATCAAAAAGGATATAAGTTGTTTACATCAAGTCATATCCCGGAGAAAATCACGGTGTTTGGTGTATCTCAGTTTACACAAGATGTTTTGAATTCAGATGTTTTGAAGAATATGATTGATAAAACAATTATTACAAGAACATTTGAGCAGATTACCGGCAAGCAGCTTTATGAAATTAAACAAGTTGCTTGTAAGATGGGAGAAGAAGAGAAGCAACTCTATAGAGTCGCTCTGGAAGAATTCTATAAAATGGAATATCTTTTTTCAAAGACTGGAAATAGTCGAAAAGATGCAATGTTGAAGATCTTAAATCAGTTGCTTGCACTTTTGAAGATTTGTGCAGCACCACAAACATTAAAAGAATACGATCAGTCAGTAATGCCGGAAAAATTCAATACTGTAATTTCTTTATTAAATGATTTTTCAAATGAGAGGGTTGCTATTGGTGTGCGCCACATTGCAGTTGTTGAAGCCTATGCAAAAGAGATAAGAAAGGCTTTTCCTGACAGACCATTGTTCATTATCACTGGAAATGAAACAACTTTGAAACAAAGAAAGAAAATTGTGAAAGATTTAAAATCTACTCCAAATGGCATTCTTATTAGTACACAACAGAGTCTTTCTGCAAGCATGAATATTGATTTTGTGAATAAGTGTATTATCCCAGAATTACATTGGAACAATTCAAGCATGAGTCAGTATTATTTCCGCTTTATTCGTTATACGTCAACAGAATTTAAACAAGTTTATTTTGTTACATATGAAAATAGTATTGAAAGCAATCTCTTAAAAATGATTCTGGTGAAAGATAAGCTGAATCTATTCATGAAAGATCAGGATTTGACTGATGAAGAATTATATGATCGTTTTGGTGTAGATAGTAATATGCTGCAGAATCTCATGTATAAAGAAAAAACGGAAGAAGGTTATGTAATAAGATGGGGAGATCAAAAGGTATCGTAAAAAAGAAAATCGTATATATAAGAAAAGGAACATACCCAATTGAAGAAGTATACAATGCGGTAAAGGATGTTTTATTTGAAGAAAAGAAGGTGTTTGTTAATATAGATGGCGATATGGTAAAAGGAAACAGCCAAAGGTATCAAACATTTTTCACAAATGGGATTAAATGCGCTTGCTGCGGAATCGAAGGAAAATATTTTGCAAAAGAAAGAAATCCAAATGTGAAAAGGTTTCATTTGAATTTATATGCAATAGACCAAGATGGTAATGAGATAATGATGACAAAAGATCATATTATCCCTGTTTCTAAAGGTGGCAAAGATATGCTGGAAAATTACCAAACAATGTGTATGAAATGCAATGTGGCAAAGGGGAATAAAACGGTGTGATATATGATAAAGAACATATGCGCTGGATTGAATATAAAAAATTGTCCAATGGACAAACTGCCGTTATCGCCTTTAATAAGAACTGGAGGCACGAAATAGGTAATGGTAATGATTATTCAGTTGCATTTGCTATAGCCAATAAAAAGAAAGTATTAAAACAATGGATAGATGGGAGTGGTTATGGTGATTTAGATATGACAACTACGGGAAATTGTGGAGTTGAGGGATTGTTATGGGCGTATGAGATGATAAAATACTTTATAGAAAATCGCTTATATAAAGATGATAGAATAATTGTATTTGGCTCAGATGCAAGAAGATTTAGAGTATATCAGCATTTTCTCACAAGAAGATTAGGATTTGAAAAAATCTGTGATCCGTATTGGGGAATATGCCTTGCAAAAAACTTTAAATAAACAGAAATAAAGTATTGACATTATAATAAATCTATGGTATCTTATATATAAAGAAAAACACAACTACCAAAAAGAAAAGATGGAGGTACTATTATGAAACGATCAACAATCCCTATGGAAGAAAAACAGTTACAGAAAATGTATGAGAATGGAACTCTGATTATGAAGCACCCTATTCAGAGAAGAGGGGGACAATGGGATGATTACAACAAAGGTTTGTTTATCAATTCCATGTGTAACAACTTCATTATTCCGGCATTTTACATGCTCAAAGAGTCTACCGGCAATTATGATCGTAAGAACAGACTTATCAATAATTACTTTGTTCTTGATGGTCAGCAGCGTTTGACAACTGTTTTTGATTTTTGCAATGACGAGTTCAGAATTCATGAGGATATCCCAAATGTGGAAATCGAGGATGAAGAATATGAAATCGCCGGAAAACTCTTTAGTGAACTGGATGAAGAGGTTCAGCAGGAAATTAAACGTTTCCGCTTTACTCTTTACAACCTGGAAGAGTGTACAGATGAAGAAATTGAAGAGTGTTTCTTCCGTTTAAACAATGGCGTTGCACTCACAAAATCTCAGAAAGCAAAGGTTAAGATTGGTATTAAACTTGCTGGTTTTATCAATGAAATCCTGGAGAGAAAGTTTTATACTGAAATCGCTCATTTTACAAAGACTCAGCTTCGCAGCGCACAGGATCAGTGTACATTGATTCAGGCAATGATGCTTTTGGATGTCAAGAATGGTGAATATGAACTCAATTCTATCTCTGAAAATGATATTCTGGATTACGCAGAAAGCATTCATGATAACTACAGCGATGAAAAGAAAGAAAGAATCGTTGAAATCATGGATTATCTGGAAAAGGCATTTGAAAAGAAAGAAAGATTCATGAAGAAAATCAATGTTCCGATGTTCGTTTATATGGCAGATGAAGCTATTAATGCGGATATTGCAGCAGATAAGTTTTATGAGTGGTTCAAGCAATTCGCAGATAAATATAACCCGGATTGCGAATATGCAAAATTCTGTGGAGCTGGTTCAGTCAAAAAGGCAAATACTCTTGGCAGAATTGAAATTCTGAAAAAAGATTTTGAGGATTATTTCAATGCGGAAAATGACAGCGATGACAATTCTCAGAATGATGTAGAGGAAGAAAATGAACCGAAATCTGCCACACCTATTACTGATGGATTTATGAATGATCCAGAAGAAGATGACAGTTTAGAGGAAGAACTCCCATTTTGTTAAAGGAAATCTAGCGGTGGAATGGTAATTTGCCTTCCATCGCAAAATAATACATTAAACAAACAATAATAAAGAAAGTAGGAAAAAAGAAGTGAAATTATTTAAAGAAACAAAAACTGGAAAAATATTTTTTGCACCGACTGACAGCAAGGATTTTTTAATGAGGTTTGATGGAGCAATTGTTGTAGGCAATACAAGCGATTTAGAAGAGGTTGATACAAAGCCGGTAAAACAGAACTTTCGCCGATTACATGTAGTAGAGGAAAGTTTTTCTTTTGGTTGTGATCAGGATTGGCATTTGAAAGATGTACTGTATGTGCCGGTTGACGGAAAAGAAGTGGCGTTCCGTGTTGAACATATTTCTGATGACAAGGTTTATTTTGTAGCAGTTGATGCAGTTGGCAAGTTCACCATGAAAAACATGAATAATTTCCTGGATGATTATCTGAAGAAAATGCCGGAAGATCTTGTGCGGAATATGTGTGAGATTGAACATAAGGTTGAGGGAAATTTAGTTCGCCGGAGCAAACTGACGTTGTTATCCAAAGGAAATATTTCAGATACTAACGGACGTTGTAATGGTGTAGACGATATCCTGTTTGACGGTCTGTTGACAGAAGCTGAACATTGTAAGAACTTTGACGGAGAAACTGAATGGTATTGGCTTGATACACCTTATAGCTCTCCGTATGTTCCTAACTCTACGTTCTTCTGGTCTG
>NFZC01002465.1_pt1 | contig 19190 bp, 21 predicted proteins | sample 1095391 | NCBI WGS metagenome assembly NFZC01 (sample SAMN03609890, study PRJNA323583) | gut metagenome | isolation source: feces | host: Rattus norvegicus | place: Denmark: Riget | collected 2013
GGCAGTGGACGGACGGAATAAACGTCCGTATCAGCCCTACAGAGGAGAACGGCGGTGACGGCTTGAGCAAGGTGTATGTATGCTCTGACCCATCAAAGTTCAAGGACAACGGCTATGACGGCTACAGCCACGTCGGGAACGAGGCTCGAAACGAAGGCTATGTCAAAGAGATAATCGGAGGCGAATACGGAGAAATAATGCCCGCTGTCGTTGGAGGAGGTTCGACTACCTATTTCTGCGATTATCACTACACGAACATTCCGACGGCAGAGACGTTACGGGGTGTCCTGTTCGGCGGTCATGCGGGTCGCGGGTCGTCTGCGGGTTTCGCCTATGCGTACTCGTTTAACGCCCCCTCGTCTTCGACTGAGCACTTCGGCTCTCGCCTTTGCTTTATACCCGCATAATCGTCCCCCGTATATCGAAATATCGTTTAATTCGTAAACAATGAAAGAATATGGAAAATAATCAGATAAATGTTCCCTCGGAGGGCGGAACATAGCAATAGTAAACATTTATTAAAAACAATTATCAAATCTCAGTATTATGACTGCATTTTATGACGCAAAGCCCTCCAAGCTGGAGGCGGTCGGAAACGGTTCATACCTCTATCGTTTCAACATCGAGGAAAAGACACTCGAGCATTTCTCAGAGGGAACAGACGAAGCATTCGAGACCCGCTCGTCTTGGAAATGTGAGGAGGTAACGGTTTGGTCTCCTCTGACATCAAACAAAATAACGGAGGCGGTAATCGGTACGCTATGTCCTGTCTCGCACGAACAAAAACTCGTCAACGAGTATAACGCCGCAAACCTCGGTCTCGTCGGAGGCTCGAAAACGAGCGACGCAGCGAAAACCGCTATCGACCGTTACAAAGAGTTCCTCGAACATCGAGCATTCCTCAAGGCTATGGTGGATGAGGACTGCAAGGAATTGGGTATCATCATTTAATTTTCGTATATTATGAAGAAGTTTATCGAATTTTTGAAAAGAGCGAAGAATTGGGTCAGGACTGACGGACTGCTTCACATTCTCGTAAGCGCGATTCTTTGCGTGTTTTTAGGCTGGATTAGACCGCTGTGGATTATTCCGATTGTAGTAATTGCAATCGGTATCGCAAAGGAGGTCTATGACCGTGTAAGCGGTAAAGGAATGGCTGAATGGCATGACGTATTCTGCGACTTGATTGGTGTCGCCGTCGGTATGATTGCGTTGCTGATTAACCTCGTAAGATAGAGCAACTTTCTTTCATTGTTTTGAGGTTCGGCGAAAAACCGAGCCTTTTCTTTGCAATATATTAAAAGTTTTGTACCTTTGTGTAGCAAAAACACGAAGAAATGGACTACATTAAACAGTTACAGGGATATTTTAAGAACGCAACACCCGAACAGATTGAGAAAGACTACGGCGAACTTGCACAATATGGCACTTGTACGGACAATGAAGCACTCTTGAGTCGTTTGGGCTATATGGAATAACGTCTTAACGAAAAAACAATAAAAATAATAATATGAGTGTAAATAAGGTAATTTTATTGGGGTACGTATGGAAAGACCCTGAAGTCAAGAAATTTAAAAACGGCGGCGAGACTGTAAAGGTGTCACTCGTTACAGGCAAAAAAGGATATACGACACAGGACGGCAAGGAAGTCCCCGAACAGAGGGACTGGCATACCGTCATATTCGGCGGCAACTTCGTGAACTTCATTCAGAAGTGCGTGGCGAAAGGAGACCAGCTTTATGTCGAAGGAGAAATCCATTACCGTGACTATGAACGTGACGGAGTTAAGCATTTTGTCACGGAGATTTTCGGTACAGCAGTAAGCCTTATTCCCAACGGCAACAAAAAGAACGAAGCCAAGCCGAGAGAAATCCCAGTCAATAGTCGTTCTGCGGAGAATAGACAACATGCCTATGTGCCTACTTCCGATATGTCGGGCGGCAGTGACCTTGAAGATTTACCGTTCTAAAAGAGAGTTGCGATTATGGGAAACATCAGTGAGAATTTCAGCTTCCGTGAGTTCGAGCATACGGACTACGAGGAGTTCAAGTATCAGAATATGATTAACACCACAGAAGTGCGCGACAATATTATAGAGCTTGTAGAAGAGCTTGTACAGCCGCTCCGCTCGGTATGGGGCAAACCGCTTAGGATTTCGAGTGGCTATCGCTGCGCCGCGCTTAACGCACATATCAGAGGAAGTGCGACATCAGCACATCTGAAGGGACTCGCCTGCGATATAGTGCCCGACGGAAATCCCACAAAGGAGGAGCGTATCAGATTTATCCAGTGGGCGATTGCCTATTTTCAGAATAACGGCTTCAAGTTCGACCAGCTTATCGACGAACACGACAGTAAAGGAAACTATTGGCTTCATATCGGTTGGAAGAATCTGAACGGAGAACAGAGACAGCAGGTGAAGTACAACTTTTTGAAGAAATAGTTTTATTTTTCAAAAATAATTCATACTTTTGCTTCGTTTTTGTTTTTTTGATGTTATTTTATTTTGTTTGGTCGCGTCTATCTTTTTAGGCGCGATTTTTCGTTTCATTACTGACCGTGACCTAAATGCGGCTAACAATATACTTCGGAAGGGCATTTCCGAATTGTGGAGTGGTTGTAAGACGGAGGTTTTCTACGCTTTCCACGTTTGCACACAAGAATCCCACGTCATTTAGGCGTGGGAGTATGTCAAAAATCAAGCATGAAATCGGTCGCCTTCCTCTCAAAGTCGTCATAATTCGCCTTATAATCGTCATAAAGCGACATAAAGGTCTTCGCTTTGGCTATTACCCACAATACGGAGCGTGTAGTCCTTAAAAAACAGCCAGCTATAACGGCTGTACTGAAGCCGTGCCAGTAATGAAGATAGTGAAAAGCGAACTGTCTCGCATTTGAGCATTCGCGTCTTTGGCTTAGGAGCAAATCCTTCATCTCTATTCCGAACCGTTTGCACGCGAAATCACACGTCATCTTAACGATCTCCCTTTCGTATTCCATTCTTGTCATAGCTATATAAATTTCTGTTTGACCACAAATTTAGCAAAAAAGAAATTCGAATGAAAAGATATTCGCGAATATCACATAAAACAAACATTGTCAAGATATAAGGCTATGACAACTTATTCATTGGTTTAGCCATATCCTTGTGTCTAATTTTGTTACAGGCAATACGAAAGACCTGCGCAGGTGCTTTAATCATACTGCCCGTCAATGCACGAAGACGAAAGAGTGCGAAAGATTAACATCATTTGATTTTATCTTATGGACAAAACTTATGTTTTCAATTCCGAGCCTGCATCAAGCGGAAAGTTCGACATCGCCGCTTTTCTTCCGGGCCTTATGGGAAACAACAACCTTGACCCTAATCTGATGCTCGCTCTGAACAACGGCGCACGCAATCAGGATATGTGGGGCGGAGCAGGCTGTTGGTGGATGTGGATTATCCTCCTTTTCTTCGCTTGGGGTCGCAACGGATTCGGCGGATGGGGCGGAAACGCAAACGGTCTTCCTGCCGAGTTGCAGGGTGACGCAGGCCGTCAGCTGCTTATGAACGCAATTCAGGGCAACGGTGACGCAATCCGTACACTCTCAACCACCCTCAACTGCGACGTCAACTCAATCAAGGACTCACTCTGTACCATTCAGGGTGCAATCCAGAACGTCGGCAATCAGGTGGGTCTCTCATCACAGCAGATTATCAATGCCGTACAGGCAGGCAACTGTCAGCTCAGCGGCCAGATTGCACAGTGCTGCTGCGACATCCGTACCGCTATCGAAAGACAGGGCTACGAGGGTCGTATCGCTACAATCCAGCAGACTGACGCCATTAAAGAGGATTCCGCTGCGAAATTCAACATTCTCGGTGCGAAAATAGACGCGCAGACACAAATCATAAACGATAAGTTCTGCGATCTTGAAAAACGCGAAATGCAGTCGAAGATTGACGCTCTCCGCGACCAGGTTCGCAGCTATGAGCTGTCGGCTTCTCAGCAGTTGCAGACGAGAAACATCATCGACGCTGTTAGGCCGTGCCCTGTGCCATCGTTTCCGGTCTGCAATCCTTGGGGTAGCAATGCCGGATATTTTGGTTATGGTTACGGATATCCCTATGGTGGCAACGGCTGCGGATGTGGTTGCAACAACAACGGATGCTGCGACTAAAAGTTAACAGAAGGTTGGTTCGGTGCTCATAACCGGGCCTGCCTTTTCCAAAAATCTTTATCCAACTGATTATGGCAAATTTCAACAACGGATGCAACAACAGCAACATCTGCTATATCAACAGATGTGGTATTCCCGTACTTCGCACGGAAGCTGTCACGACAGACACTACCAACAGCAGGGTCATTTATGACATCAACAGATGCGCTTTCCGCTCAATTCCGAAAAGCGGTCTTATGCTGCTGAAGATTACTCACGCGCCGGCAGCGGCTTCGGCAGCTTTCCTCGTTTCCATTTCCACTTGCAGGACGACTTCAAGCGCAGGAGTGGTGACTTCGTCGTCAGTGCCGCTTGTAAACGCGAGCGGAATTCAGATGACTTCGGCTGAGATTGTCCTCGGCGGACGCTATCTTCTCTACTACAACAAGTGCGAGAACGTCTTCCAAGTGGTCAATCATATACCTGCGGCAGCACCTGCCGCTGCGGCTGTCGAGACGGAAACGGCGGAATAGTATTCACTTAAAAGATTAACGAAATGTTTCAATCACTTAGAGCCAACAGCAAGTTCTATATTCTCCACAAGGAGGAGAACCCAAGAGTGGAGGAGGGGTCAGTTGTCAGCGTGACAGCACCCGTACCAAAATATCCGATGCCCACTTCATTCAATCAGCAGACTGAAATGATAGTGGATGTAGTTGTAAAGGTCAATGACGGCAACTTCACGTTCCAGAAACTTCCTGCAAATGCGGACATCGCGGACTTCGGCAACGGAGGAAACGTCGTCGTGGCGACAAGCAGGGACGCAATCAACTCGGAGCTTTCAGCAATGAAGCAGAGAAGTATGGACGTCATCAAGAGCGTGGACTACCACAAGTCGGTGATAGCCGGCTGTGACAAATTGCTGCGCGACCTCAATCCCGAATACGCCGAGAAGCAGAAGCAACAGGAGGAGATTTCCATCCTGCAGAAGCAGATGGGCGAAATGTCGAAGAATATGGCCGACCTTATGGAGATGAACAGACAGCTCATGCAGCAGCTTGCGGCGACTGAAGGAACTGGTAGGACTAAGAAGGTTGAAACCACAAAAACAGAATGAGAATATGGCAAGATTGTGGGAAATAAGAGAGGGCTACGACCCCGACAAGATGCGTCACGGCTATCGTTTTGACGACGAGGACGGCGACGAGGAAATCGAAAAAGCCTACGAAGAGGGCTATCATGACGGCTACGAATGCGCTATGGACGACATGAAGGAGAAATCCCATCACGGCTACCGTATGCCTATGTACCGCAAGGATATGCGCGACTACGAGGATGACGGGCGTGCGGACTATCGCAGACGCAGGGATGCACGCGGACGCTATATGTAGAGTATTGTTAAACGTGGGGACGGCTTGGCACACTCGTCGTCCCCTTTTTCATTTGTTTCATAATTATGACAAACCAGAGACTTGATATGGGCGGCAGATTCCCGAGTGGCATGCAGCAGTACCTCGAAATTTGTGGGTGGCATTTTTCTAAAAAGATGTGTGAATGGGCCGTCTCAATGATGAAAAAGAGGAACACGGCCACAGGAAAGGACGAAGCTGTCGAGTATGTACCCAAGGAGCAGATTGACGAGTTCCTCAAAAAGAACAGCGTGACTATTCCTGCGGCAAGCGGCTACGACTATGTTTACGTCTACCACTCAGCTAAGGCAGACTTCTACAAGTCATCCCTTGCTGACGAGCAGCACCTCGCGCTTTATCTGAAGGACTACTTCGATGACGTTGACGCCTATCCGACAATGGCATTTACCCGTTTCTATGCCGACTGCATAGGGAAGGGCATTCCTATTGTCTGGGAGGACTTGTACTGATTTATGGAAAGGCAGACTATATATCTTGAAAAGTACGACTGGTTCGCGAGTGTTTTCTACGATACGGCAGGTAAGGACATAAGATATATCTTGTCTGCCCTTCTTGATTTGGGATGCACAAGGAAAGGTCTTGAAAACAGCCGCCGCGTACTGGGCCGCGGAAACGACAACGTTGGTATGACGTTCAGCAATCCGCGGCTGCGTGAAAGCGTTATGGTAATGGGCCACGCTTCGTCACTGCGAGAATTTCTGAACACGTGGCAGCACGAAATGACGCACCTCTGCCGGCATATCTGCGAGCATTACGACATAGACCCGTTCTCTGAGGAAGCCGCCTATCTTGCAGGCGACATTGCGGCTGAAATGCACTCGGTGCTGTCCCACTACATCTGTGCCTGCGGTATCAACAATTAAATCCAAAGACTATGAGTTGCAGCTGCGGAAATGATGGAATATGCACATCAGAGCACAAGTGTCTTATGTGTCAGATAAAAGAAGTCAGAGAGCGAATCGACGAGCTTCTTGCGCACATGGGTAACTACTGCGGAGAACGCGCGAAATATGACGTTCTCAAGGAGGAGCTTGATGTTCAGCTCGACATCTATGAGGAGCTTATCGAACAGTTGGGCTGACTTTTGCCCTTATTGGCCATTTTAAAGCACTTTTTAGCCACTTTCTACCTAAAAAGCTATATTTATATATCAGTATATTTTTGAAGGCAAATAAAGCCTTTGCTTCTTATGTAGTTTTTCATTTGTTCTTATTTTTAGCAGACATTAAAAAAGGGGAGGTCGACCTCCCCTTTTTACTTAATTCGATTGTATATCCAATATTTACTACCATTATCGTACACAAAAGTATACAACACGATACCTCTCATATTTATCTGATGAGTTGCGTGCGTTGCATTTTCCCAATAGTTTTTAATTGTATTGGCTGTAGTTGTAACGGTGCATTTATTTGTTGCAGATGATGTGCCTTTAAAAAGAATAACGATTTCTTGCCCAATTGGGGGATTTGAGGGCAAAGTAATGGTAATTGCTGAGGTTGTTGCAACAAAAATTGTGTGGTCAAAGTAATTTAATGTTATTGTACTTGTTATAGTTCTTAACATAGGACGAAGACCTGCAAACATACCACTTACACACTGGATTGCAAGATCATCATTCAAAGGAAAATTTCCATAAGCATCAAGGGTTAGGCATGGGCCGGAACGCGAATTTTTTTTTGCACTTGACTTTATAGTCACAGCCGGACTTTCGGCAGCAAGTTGCTCGCAATTAAGTTCAATCTGCCTCTCATAATATGAGTCATTTAATATTAGTTTTATATCATCTGGCAAAATGTAACTTTCCGTTGCAGGTAGAGAGCCATAGCTTCCTCTTTTGCCATGCAAAGCATAGTAATCTTCGCCCTCGCTCGTTATTTCCAGGTTTCCAATCTTGCATCCGCTTGTAGCAATAAGTTTCTTTGTCATAATCGTACCGTCCTCGTAAATCATTGTGGCGGCATTAGCAATAGCCGTGTCGGTCACTCCGTCTGAGCCTGCGAAGATAAGCACTTTGCCGTGTCCGTTGGTTGCCGTATCAGCTCCCGTCGTTGTTCCGTTGATACCCGCGATGACTTTATTCGCACTGTCAGTCACTACGGCCATCTGTGCGATTACAGCTCCCGCAGAGATTGTGCTGTTAGGGAAAAGCTCTTGCAGATAACGGATGTCCGAAGCACCATTTATGCTTGATAGAATTTTTGTCCTCGCTTCATAATAAGCAGCTATATCTTCATAGTCGCTTTCAACAGTAATGTATTCCGGTGTCGCGGCAGTATATTTCTCCAATGCCGCAATGGCACTTGTATAAGCGTCATTGAAAGCTGTCAATGAAAGCCCGTACATTGCGGCGTGGGACAAAATCTCAGAACGTTCAGCCATAATGTCTGACATCTGCTGTTTCAGCGCAGTCTTTTCAACTGGAGATATTGTCCCGTCCGATTTAAGCTCAGACAGCTCGGCATTTGCAGCTTCGGCCAACTCCTTTGCCGCTTTGATGTCAGGTTTCACGTCGTCCACCTTCTTCTGGGCAATCAAGTTGCAGAAGTCACTGACGGAACTGTACCAATTTGCAAAAGCCGTATTGAATGCTGTCCGCTGGTTCTCTTCCAAAGGCGTATCATTGTCGTCTTCGATATTGACAGTCGCTGTGAGTTCTTTTTCAAGATTATTGTAAGCCGCAGACAGATTTATAATGGAAACATCATAATTGGCGGCATCTCTTTCGTACTGCGCATATTCTATCTGTATTTGTGCCCATTGCTTTCTTAGGGACGCCTTCTCCTCTTTGGTAATAAATACATCCGAAGACATCATCAACAGTCGCAAAGATGTGTCATTGATTAGCAGCCAATCATTTGCACCGACCACATCTCCGCTTGCCCTTTCTGCCAAAGATATGTACATCACGCCCGTGTCGGTCTTAATCCAGAGGTCGTCCACCTTATAAGGTGCTGACGGAGCAGAAGTCTGATAGAACACTTTGCTCTTGCCGTTTGCAATGCCAAGTGCCTTCTTAGCTTCAGCAAGTGCTTTCGCTCCACCGTCGTCAGCGATAAGACGCCACTCGTATGTATTTCCATTCTTCGTAAACTTATACCTTTCGTATGAGGTCTGCCCGTCGGTGGTAATCTCCCTATCGTAATAGTCTCCGATATGGCGGTCTCTTTCGCTCTTGCCCGTTCCCGGGTCTATCTTGCCACTCCACTCATTCGCAGGTGCATTTTCAAGAGTTGGAACATCAGTACCTCCCCACGCTTCGATAGCACCGTCAATCTGATTCTGCAAGTCTTTCGTGGTTGCATTGAGGTCATTTACGGCATCCTTCAACAAATCAGATGCTTGAAGTGCGCCTTCGGCTTTTTCGTTTGCGCTGTCAGCCGTGTTTTTCGCGTTGTTAATTGCCTCTTGCTTTCCAGCCCATTCAGAGAGGTTTTCAAGTCCGGAAGAGCCTGCACCGAGCATAATGTCGGCCTGCACGTACAGACGTTTCTTGCTGTCGCCCTCCTTCTTTTGGAAAGTGATATAAGTGGCGTTAGGGTCAGTCAAGTCTCGGTCTCCGAAGAAGAACGAACCGTAGTTGAACAGCTGCGGCTCATTAAATTCAGGATTGAACACGCTGCCCGAAATCGCCGTCTCGTCAAGTGAATAGGAATTAATGCCGTTATAGACAACGTATGAAGGCGCGTTCTCACCTATAGTTGAGAGGACGATTGCTGACTGTCTGCCAGCGTCGTTTCTGTTACCGAGCTGGATAATCTTGTCGCCCTCTATAGGGACGTCACTCAGCTCGTCACAGTCGGTCTTGGAAAGGTCGATATGATAGTCTCCCACTCCTACGACAAGTCTCCAGTAGTAGCGGCTGCCCCATTCATTGTATGTCTGACAAACGGCCTGGTCTCCCACAGCAAACTGGTTGAATATCTGTTCGCTGTTGTTCTCGTTCTGCGTTTGGAAGTAGCAGCGGTAGAAGTCGTCGAACTCCTCCACCTCTCCGCAGACTATCGCCGCCGGCGTAAGAAGTATCTGTCCTCCTGCGTGTGTCTTCTCTTGGACTTCGAGTGACGTGAAAGTGGCCTTCTTTGTGATTTCGAGGTATTCGATAGTGAGTTTCGCGCTGTTGTTGTCAAGGATTTCCACCTTGCCACCGTTTCCAAACTTGATACCCTTCTTGAAGTTGGTAATACCGTCCACCTCGTCGTCAGTGTCCTTGCGGATAAAGTAACGGCTGCCGATTGCCGCAAAGTCTATGTTGCTCAGCTTGCGGTTCACGTCTCCCTTGATTTCGCTTACCGCGTTCTGCAAAGGATTGCTTGCGACAGTAAGCTCCTCGTTCAGCTCGACGGTTATCTGCGGCAGAGGTTCATTCTCCGACATCGAGTATGAGAATGACGAAACGTAAAGAAGATAGGTCTTGCCGTTGTATTCGATGTTCAGTCTCGTATTTTCGTTCAGAAGCGCAAGAACGTCAGGATTTTCCTCAAAGTAGATACGGCTGAACGTAATGCTGAACGTGAACTTCTCCTCGTTAAACTCGCGCATATATCTGATAATCTCATCTTCGAGCTTCTTTTCCGCACTGTCGATATAAGGCTGCGGCAGATTGATGCCGATAAGCACGAAGGTGTCTCCGTCATTCTGACCTGCGGTACAAGGCTTCGGTCTATGGCCTGCGGTTATGACTTCTCCTGCCGCGTTCTTTATCTCAGCCTTAGGCATAATGATACCGTATGTGCTCTCCTCTTTCTTCAAGGCAATCCAAACCTCGTATTTGCTTGTGTCCTGCTGTCTTTCCTGATAGGTATGGACTGACTGTCCAGAACCTCTTGTACCGCACAGCACACGACCGTTAGTGTCATAGAGAAGATTTCCATTTTCGTCCACCTGCACTGGGTTAATCTGCGGATATTCCTCCGTCACGCCTATTTCGAAATTACAAGCACCGCTGTTGCCGCTCGTGAACGATACAGTCATGGGCTGGTTCTCAATCGCGTGGTCGAAGAGGTTGAAGTCCATTATTCGCAGCTTGCCGAAGAAATAAGGATGTTCGTAGTTTGTGCTGCCATCCTCCTCGTCGTCATAGGTCTCGTCATTGTCATCAAGGTCATAGGCGAACTCCGAGAACATATCTATGCGCAGTCCGTTTACCTCCTTCTCCTTGATTGTAGGCTTGATGTCCTCCGCCTTGACGATATGCTCAACCGGCTTGCCTTCGACGTATGGGTTAGGGAACACTATCGCATTTCCGTCTTCGTCAGTATATTTTCCGTTTATCGCATTGTAGAAACGCTCCGCACCGTCAGTCTTACGGTAGATTGAAGGCATAAGCGTTGTGACGGTATTTATACGCTTTACAAGTCTCTGGGTAATCGTGTCGCCTGCGGCTACAACATAATCATCGTCAATCGAAAGTCCGACATCGGATAAATCAACAGCCCTATTATTATCCAAAGTCCAATGTGCGGTCTCCGTAATATTGGCATTTTTAAGATGCATTAGATAACTCTTGTTGCTATTTTCAGACACAGCAAAATTATAATACATCACTATTGAATATTTGCCGGCGGAAATATTGTCCAGATGAATATAATCGTTGTCTATCCTTAGAGAATCTTTAATGACTATATCATTTCCGATTAATAAATCAGCCTTTACAAGATAGTCCGTCATCTTCTTGTTTTCTTCAGGAAGATGAGAATCCTTCTGAAGAGTGTAATCAAAAGAAAAGGCAAACGAGCCCTTCTTCGTTACTTCGATTGCTTTTTTTACACAAATTCTAACAGTCGAGCTTCCTTTTGATACAAAAAATTAAATGAGCCAACAGTACTTGCTTGTTTGAATGTAGGATTGGCATACATCAATTCCTTGTAATACCAATAGTTATCCAATTTGGAGCTTCCGAAGTCAGCTACAATAGCTTTATCAATAGCGACTTTGTCTGAAAACAGTTCATAATCAACTATCTTGACATTCATTGCTTCATTACTTGCTTCCGCCTTGATGTCTCCTTTCGGCGAGTTATTCGGATAATAATAAGGGATATTGTCCGTGCTGCCGAAGCCTGTCGCCCTATTGATTACCTTGTAGTTGGCGTTAACCTTCTGAATGGAAAGAAGCTGGTTGTCGATACCGTATTTGAACGTCTGAGTAGGTACGTCAGAAGAGTGGCCGAAGTGGATTGTCTTGCCGACGAAGTAATACGGCACTTTATAGGTGTTATATGCTTCCTGTATGGCGTTTGCGAAGAACATATCGGAGAATGATATGAACTTCTCCTCGGAAGTGATTCCATTGTCAACGATTACGTTATAGTCTATCTTGCTGTACTGCAATGAAGCTTTGAGACGTTTCGCGAAGTCCTCTATGTCGCCAAAGAAGTTGAATGTAGTGCCGTTTGATACGGGTTTGTCATCCACTGGGATATTGTCGACCACCGCGTCATAGAAATACACGTTGTTGAGAATTACCCTTTCGCTGACGAACTCCATATCGTGCTTGAAGAACGCACCCTCACTGTCGTGCGCTTCCGTACTTGTAGGCGTCTGTTTGAGGTAGAACTTCTCTTTGTTGAACTTGACGTACACATTGGTCACGCCGACTTCTTCGAGTTTGTTATCAAGGCAAGTCGGGAACATCACGGTTGCAGTAATGGTAGGGACGTCACCCATTCTCTTTGCGTTGTACTTGAACGCCGCGCATTCTATCTGATTGTCCGAAGAAGGGAACGGGGTTTCATTACCCCCGTTCTTGTAATATAATTCAAGTTTCTTTTCCATTATTCCGCAGTTAAATTTTCGTCAGTATGTTCTGAACTTTCAATGCAAGTGTCGCAGTTGCTCTTGTTGTATTCCAACAGTACAGGGCAGTCCTTAATATCCTCAGGAAAGGGACATCTATATGCACGAGCGATAGCCCTTTCGCCCTTTCTGACCCTCTTCTCAAGTTTGGCAAACCGCTCCTTGAACTCCGCCACATATTTGGAGCTCTCCTTCTTGTATGTGGAGAACTCCTCCTGTAGCTCTTTTGTGTCCTTTCTCGCGTCCTTGTACATCTCCTGCGCTTCATTGAGCATAGTCTGAAAGTTGGCCACATCTATCGTCTGCTTCTTTGACTTCGCATGATAGATTGAGATTGCGCCGCTGACGCCGCCGACTGTGCCGAGTGCGCCCAAAATCATCGTCAAAATGTTATACCATTCCATAGCTATTCCTCTTTTAATTGATTGTTATCGTTATTGTCATTGTCAGATTTGTTGTTTATAGCCGCAGTCGCCTGCTGTTGTGCAAGCAGCTTCTTCTCTGCTTCTTCCTCCTCTTTGGCTATCCTCATTTTTTCGTCTGGCTTAGAAAGCGTATTCAGCTCGATACTTGTCTCCTTTGAAAGAACGCCTGCACCTTTGAGAATTGTAATCATCTGATTGAACTCATATTCATTGAAAGGACGCCATACCTTGAATTTTGCGCTTATCCTCAAGTCATCAAACTCCGTTACCGCAAATTCATTTTCCTTCGTTTCAACAAGTTCCTTGGAAAGTCCATACTTGAAAAGACGCTGCATTTTGTCGGCCACGTTCTGCCATTCGATAACAGCATCCTCTGCATTGAGAATATCCATTTCCCTTGTGAGCTGAACGGCAAGGCCGCTCAAATCGCCGCCCGTCTTGATGTCCTTCGGAAGAATGAACGTCGTCTTTGATGACAGCTGGATTGTCTCGAACTGCTGCGTCAGAGTGTCAATCATATTCTGAGGTGTCGGAGGTTCAAGGAACTTGGCGTCTCCGTTGCCTTCGAGCGACGAATCGTTGAGAACGAATGAACCTGCAATCTTCTTGGTGTTCTCGTTGAACTTGCCTTTGATATAAAGAATTCCGTTGCCGTATTTCTTCTGAACAATAAGGAAGATGTTGTACAGAGCTTCATAGCCTGGAATTGCAGACTGTGCTTCTTCCCAAGCGACCTTACCGCGTTTGGTTATGAGCGGACATTCCTTAAAACCGTGAGCTATTGGTGCGTGTCTTACCCAACCGGTATTATCTTCAGTGCTTTCAACCTTACAAGTCCATCTTGTCATAAACAAGTCGTCATAAGAATCTATGACCTCGTTTCCATACTCGTCGTAGTAGTTGATACTTTCAACAAGCCTCTCGCCGTTTTGGTCACTATGCGAACAGATGGTATATCCGTCAGCGAATGATATAAGTCTGCTTTTTATTTGTCCGTATTCGTTGAAATAGTAGAGAAGTCCTGCGTCTCCGTATGACTTCTGCGCATCGACGAATTTGCGCTTCATCCCGTCCTGATTGCGCAAATCCCAGTACTTCTTGAACGTAATGAAATTTCGGGACTGTGTTTCGGTAGGCTCACTGTCAAGCAAAGTGAACTGCATCTTGTTTCCGCATAGGTGCATAACCTGTTTGTCCTTTATTATTCGCTGAATAGGAAGGGCGACTTTTTCAAACTTCACGTCATAATAGCTGCCGTCAGCCAGCTTCACGCAGAACGCAGGTATATTGTCATCAAACAGCACATCGTGACAATATAAATCAAGCTCCCTTGCGTATTGCTCCTGCGTTATGATATATTCTCTATACTTCGGCGGATTTGCTACATACTGTTCCGCAATTCTTGCGGTTTTGGGCATTTTTGGCTTGAATGTCCTGTCCGCTCCGCGAGTAAACGGCTTCTTCATCTTCAGCTTTTGAGGGTCTGAAAGCAAAGCCTCAATCTGTTCTTGTCTCGTCATATTATTCTTTTTCTATTAGATTATACATTTCCATAGCTTCTTCTTTAGTTATAGGACGTCGGGCCAACTCAATGCCACAGCGCGGGCAAATATCGTCATACTTCTGAGTTACAATTACAACTTGGTCTTTCACGTCCTCCTTCACTTGGAACTTGTCATTGAGCTTGACGCGGAGGTCGGCTTCAATCCTCAGCGCGTCCTTGACTTCAATTTCTCCGCTTGCAAGAGCTTCCTTTGTTGTCTTTATAATTCTGAGCATTTCAGCTTTGTTCTCCTCGAAAGTGATGTCGTCTTGTGGATTGACTTTGCGCCTTCTCTTGGTTGTCGGCGAAGTGTCTAATAATGCCATATAGTTGCGGAGGTATTCCATATCTCCTGTATTATGATACGTGTCCGCATAGGCGGCATTGAAGTCAGCGTCAAGTCCGAAAAGGATTTTATAAGCCGTGGACGGCTCTTGGTAGTGTTCGCACAATAGGACATAGGAGATGTCCCTCATTCCTATATTGTGTCCCGCTTTCGCGCAGTCATTGATTGTCTGTCTTATCTGTTCATTTGTAATCATAGTCGATATGTATTAAGCCCAAATCGTTTCGTCGTAAATATTGTACGTGCCGGGTCTTCTTTCGTCCCCATTCTCGTCATTCAAACTCATTGTCTTTATGAGTTCTTCTCCGTATTGATAGTCAAGAACAGGCAGCATCCTCATCGCGATAGGGTCGAGCAAGTCCATAGAGCGGCTCTTGCCCAGCTTGGCGTTCATCTCCTTCTTTGTGAGAAGGCACTTCTTGCCGCTCTGCATATCACGGAAGCGCACGACGGCGCACTCCTCCATAAACTCGTTCTGTATTGTAATGCTGACCTTCAGCTTCTGATGTTCGTAGATTCTTGTCGCGACACTGTCCTCGAATGAAAGGCCGCCGCGGTTCATCATCTCGATTAGACGGAGATAGCATTCGGCCTTGAGGTTGTATGCCATTCTCTTGTACATTCCCATAGGTGCGCGATAGGAGATGAAAGGTATAGCTTCGGGTATATAGTCGTTGATGTAAGTTCCTCTGATGGCGTCATAGATTATGTGTGAATCGGAAATGTCGTGCTTGGTGGCGAATGCCATAAGCCTTTCGGCGTTTTCGCGAGGAGTGGTCTGACCGAGTATAAGCGCATCAATCACGTGGAAACCGTTCCAAGCAAGCGCGAGGAAGTTGTCCGTTCCCGTATCTGCAAGGTCGCAGGTTATCCACTTGTCGCCGTTCATCTGAGGGTCGGCGAGGAACACGCTGTTTGCGACGGTGCTCGGTATAGGTGCTTCAAAATCCTCGTCTGTATCTACGTTCCAGTTTCCTTCAAGGTTAGCCTGAGAATCCCTGCCACCCATAACTGCAACAGAACCGACATATCCTGCATTGTTGCCCAAAATCGCCTTGTTTTCGGACATCTTGCCTTCATAGAACGTGAATGACTTAATCATATCGTTAGGGGTCGCCTTACCATTCTTACCGTTAAATTTGGCAAGAACACGGTCTATCTGAATTTTGCATTTGAGATAAACTTCCTCCTTTGAATCGCCCCATACGACATCCTCCACCGTCTCTCCGTTGATATAGAAGTAACGCACAACTCCATTGCGTTCCGGAATGATATAGCCGTCCGCTCCGATATACCAGTCGAGAAAAATGCGCAGCCAATGGTTTCGCTTCGGGTTGGTTGTCATCCTTACCTTACCCGTCCATTTTGCCATACCACGGTTACGTGAATAGACGGCGCGGAAACACTCCCAAGTAAATCCCGTACCCTCATCGAAATAAATGAAGTCATACTGCCTACCCTTGAATCGCTGCAAGACCTTATCCTTACTCTGGTCGGCAATGTGGGTAACGTCCACTCTCGCTCCCGACGGAAAATCCACGTGTGGGTCGCCACTCTCAACTATGTTCACGCTGTCTCCATAGACGTTCTTGAACTCATCGAGAATACCACCTCCTGACTTCAAGTCACCAAGGTTATTACGAAGATAAACAGCGCGAAACTTAGGGTCAAGAGACGGCTCGGCAATGCACATTACAGCCGCAGTCGTGTTATGGGTTACGATAAAATCGTTAGTGATATATAGATGCATAGGGTCGTCAAGCCATATACACCTTGCATCTGCTACACGAATTTTCTTTATTTCCTTGACTGTAACGTGGTCTGTGTATCTTGTATATTTTCTCTTACACTCGGAAACATTCTTTTTGTATTTTTCGAGATGTTTCTTGCTGCTAAAAATAATATCATCAGTTCGAATTATTATATCAAATGCTTCTCCTGAAGTATATTTCCAAGTCCTTTTATCTTTATTCACAGTTGTAATATACCCAAGGCTTCGACATAGATAGATGAAATCTTCGGCCAAACGTCTACTTGTAGTTGAGAACGAAAAACTATTAGTCTTATCTATATACCCATCAGTGTCCATAAGCCCATAAAGCAACTGCCTTCTCTGCTCTACGCTACCAAAAAGATATTCTTGCGGAATGAATTTATTATATGAGTATGTAATCAATCCCTCTTTTTCGAGATAATCTCTATATACAGGGGCGTTCTTTGTATAGAATCCCTTTGTGAAATTGCCTGCCCGAGTATGTACTCTATCCGCATTTGTTAGTTTTGCAACTTTGTCTATTATATCTTGTTCAGTGTTTGATATGGAGAATTTTTTGCCCCAGCCCCTTTCAAGCAAGCAACCGTCGCCAATCATAACACCGAGTACATAAGGAGGAATAACAAAGTTTTTTTCATCAAACTCTTGTGCGCGAGGAAGCGGAATAGCTATTCTCTGACCATTCTTCATTCGCTCGATTATAGAGAAAGTGTTTTCTGTAGTGAGATTCCTCGCATAGTCTCTGTGCTTGATATATTTATGTATTTGTTTCGATGTACGGAAAGACCACAAATGCTCGCCGCCACATTGACATTTTCTACCGTCAAGTGTGGTGAGTTCATATATATCCTTATTCTTGTGTTCAAAAATCTGTTTTACAGGTACAGGACTACCGAAAGGTGTACATACTAAGTCACCAACCTTCAAATCGCCTATTTTAGACCATCCATTAGGTGTAAGTACGAGCGAATCAAGTGGCTGGAGTTTGCCTCCGCCAAGGCTGCCTCCTCCAATAACGAAGTCGAGGTTGCTCCTAACGAACTGTGTCTGAAAGCCTTCAAACGGCTGAAATATGCGTGCCTTTTTCCCCATACCTTATTTTATAAGACAAAATTAACCCAATGCACTTGATTTTTCACCGCGGCTTTCAATCAAAGTTTTCATAGTGAAAACTTATGTGCGTTTTTTAATGTGTTTTTTGTTTATACCTTTTTATTTTTGTGTCAAAACTAAATTTATTGCTTTTATGAAATTCACCAAAGATGAGGCATGCAAAGAACTTGCGGCCAAAATTCCGCAGAAGGGACAGACCCTCAATCTGTCGGAAAGAAGTATCAGCGAGCAGGTAGAAAAACTACTTACGTTGATTGCGAATGATGAGACCGAATTGTCCGACTTCGTTGAAAAGGTGCTTCCGATTCTTAGAACCGCAGATGCAAATGTCAGGAATGACGTTTCGACGGGAATCAAGAATTACAAGGATAACAATCCACTGCCACCGAAGAAAGACGATCAAGAAAAAACAAAGAACGACAATGATGACGATGCTTTGGCCAAACTTCTTGCACGCATTGATGCTCTTGAAAAAGAGAACAGCGACAACAAGAAGAAGAACAAATTGACCGAAAGGCGAAGCGAAATTACCGCAAAGTTGAAGGCGAAGGGCGTCAAAGACGATGAATGGATTAGTTCATTCCTTGACGAAGTTTCCCTTGACGCAGATGATTTCAACGTCGATGCAAAGGTTGAGTCGTATCTCAAGGTCTACAACAAGACAGAATCAAAGATTCGTAAAAATGCCACACCTGGAAGCGGTGGAGGCAAAAGGGAAGGTGAAGACAAGGAACTTGACGACATTCTCAACAAGGCCGCACAGCTCAAGAACGGACTTGTGTTTGAGAAAGCCGAAGAGAACAAAAAGTAAAGAAAGGCTAATGTTTAACTAAAAAAAGAACTGAACGAAAATGTACGAAAAGAATTTTGGGGCATTTCCTGGCAGGATGCTCATTCAGAGAAGCGGACAGCTCGGTGGTTCGAAGGCGGTCTTCGTCAAGATGGGCGAGAACGGCAACGATATGGTGTACCCTACCATCGGCGGTATGATTAAAAATCCGCCGAGAGGAAGGGGATTCAAGATGTTTGCCGGTGACCTCTGCTGGTTCAAGACGGACGACAACGGCGAGAATCCCGAAATCTATCTGCTCAAGACTTACCTCGTGGAAAGTGTTAGCGAGAACGGCCAGACTGTCGGTATAGTAAGGGACGGCTACAAGCACATTCCTTTTGTTGGCGACAAACTTGGCGTTGCACCATCCGCAGTTGGTGGAGCAATGGCGGTATCGGGTACTGTGACGGCCGTCACAGAGACAACGGAAAGCAACGTAAAAGTATGGTCGCTTACGCTTGATACCGCTCTTACGGGCGCAAAGAAAGGCGACATCCTTGTGGAGGTCGGTGACGGAAAGATGCTCGTGGAGAAAATCAACGCGGTAATCGACTGTGACTGTGACCTTGCGGAGGTCGGTTCATACAGTGCTACCGATTTCAACGACGCGAGATACAACTATACTCCGTCATTGAAAGGAACAATGTACACAAACAAGATGTCCCCGATGCCTGCCTGTGTGAAGGCTCTCAACAAGTCTGAAATCAACGGCTGGTTCAGAGTGGACGGAACTCATAAATAGGAGGAAAGAAAAATGCCAAAATTTGAAAACAGTCAATACGCAAAGATT
>NFZC01003445.1_pt1 | contig 19120 bp, 31 predicted proteins | sample 1095391 | NCBI WGS metagenome assembly NFZC01 (sample SAMN03609890, study PRJNA323583) | gut metagenome | isolation source: feces | host: Rattus norvegicus | place: Denmark: Riget | collected 2013
AAAAAAGTCATCAAAGCGCTATACACTTAGCGATAGGAGAAGTGCAGAGAAGTCGAGGGAAATGTTCATTCTCCTTCAAGAACATTTCAACAAGGAGCACAACGTGGAAAAGGCGATAAAATGTTGGAACGGCGGATTCTACGGACGTGCATGGAAATCTAAAAACAGATATTATAGGAAAGTTATGAGATACTACAAGGGTGGGGACTAATGAAGTCTCCACCTTTTTTTTTTATTTATTTGCATTTTCCAAAAAAAATATATATTTTTGCCCAAAAATTATAAATCACAATGAAATCAAAACTCGCAGAAAGATTAATCGGACTAGCCATATTCCTTGGACTCGTCATCTTTTTCTTAGGAATTATAGGAGCTACCTTGTGGTTTGCCATCCTAACATTTGCCGCAATCACACTTGTCACAATAGCTGTCCTTGCCGATGAAGAAATGGAACAAGTCAACAGCCGAATTTCAAATGCCCATCGAGATGAGGAGGAATATCTAAAGGCCATTGCCAATCTCTACCAATATTGGACAATAACGGCACAGCTTCAAGAAGATGTATTCTTATCACAATTGGCAGATTGCGATAAAGGCACCAATAAAAAAATCATCCAAGCAATTGGCAAGAGAAAAGAGTCGTTTAAAGAGTTTGTCAGTCAACTAAATCAAAATAACAAGAAGAGAAAATGAAAACTATAGGTAGAATATTAATTATCGCATTTATGTGCATAATCTCGGCATCTTGTGCCTCGGCCCCATATTTGGAAAGTGATGACATCTATGTCACCAATAATGACGACATCACCATTATCATGAAACAAGGAGCTCCATACTATGACAATGACGGCTATATTATGTATATCCTCTATAATGCAGATTATTATTATCCATATTGGCATTATGACAGATATATTTTCCATTGCTATCATAGGCCATTGGGCTATACGACGTGGTCAAGATGGTATAAGCATGGCATGTATGGCCGCGAGTGGATGAGAACATGGAACAAGCCATACCATCGGCCGCATAAGCCTAACCATAGATATAATAGAAAACCAAATCATAAAACACATAATCATCATTCTCCACTAAGACGTGGCGAAAACCATTCAACTATTAGACATCATAAATAATAAGAACATATTTTTACCAAAAAAGGCTGAGAAAGGCACCAAATCTTTAGATTGGTAGTTCTTGGCAAAATAGAAACAATTTCAAATAAGTATTCATGTTGAAATTCTTCAAAAACAAGAAATATTTTTTCATTACCGATAAAGATATCACTGAAAAGGACTTTTTTGGAAAAACGAAAAAAATTACAGTCATCGTGCGGTAATAACAAGAGAGTCCCCATGTCCTAAGGTTCATTTTTCTTATGATAAATATAATAGATTATGTATGATGGACTGCCATTCAACAAAAATAAATATACAAGACTACTTCTATATAGCATGGGCTTTAAAATTGAATAGCTTACCATCTAAAAAATTTAGTGATATTGGTAAAAAATAAGTGATTAATCTTTTGGAATTATAAAAAAAAGAATATATCTTTGCATTAACTGAAACTTGAAACTAATTTAAACCTTTTAATTTAAAAGAATGGAAACAAAAATTTTTGTTATCGCTCTTCCAATTATGAATTCAGTTGTGGAGAAAATCACAACGGCTCTCGATGAGGCATTCAAGCCCAAGAAGTGTGAGCCTACGTGGAAGAAGAAATGTTGTGAGCCAAAGGGTTGGGATATGACCCCTCCAAGGTTCAAGGTTAAGAAGGAGTTCGGTGAGGCTCCAATCCCTCAGTGGGGAATTGGCGGCAAGTCATCTAATGAGAATCTCCGCTTCGGTGCAGGTTTTGAAATCGATGAGCCTCGCTGTGAGGATTATGACAAGCGATGGCAGTTTGAGTCGGACCACGCAGCATTTGACCGCTTCGTTGAGGCAGGTGAGGACTGCGTCGCTCGTGGACTTGAGAAGAAGGGTAATGCCCCAATCACCAAGTGCAATGCTGTGCGCAAGAAGCTGAATGAGGCGCCTCCTATGAGATGGGAACTTCCTAGTGAGCTTATCGGAGAAACTCATTGGTTTGATGAGGACCTTGATTGGCCTTTCTAAAAAAACTATTAAAGCGTGAGGATTTTTCCTCATGCTTTTTTTGTTTCTTAAAAAACATTAAATTATTTGGTTATTCCAAAAAAAATTCCTATAATTGCACCAAATAAAAATAATTATGGGATTTAATCTACAGAAACTGCAAGCGATTGCAAAGCCAAGAAGTGAGAAAGGAATCCAAAAGGCCAAGGAAAGAGCTGAGAAAAGAGCATTACACAAGAAATTTGCAAATGCTTTTGAAAAGTTCAAAATAGATAACCCCATGTGGGATAAATACCTTACGGATTCAGTATATAATGAGTTAATGGATTGGTATTCAGAGAATTACAACTTGAAGTGGATAAATGATGAGATAGGGTATCCAAATGAGGTTTATGAATTCTCCAAATACATTTGGAAACAAATTTGTCCACAAGCATTTGAAGAGAATTAAAAGAAAAACATTTAACAAATGAAAGAAAACGAAAGGAAGAAAAAAGAGAATAAAAGTATCGATGAGCCTCCCATTATCACGCATAATCAATATCATCAAACATGCTATTGTCCGATATGTGATAGACGATTTCCCACATCCGAATATCTTGGCAAAGTGTTCAAGGATGACGAGAAAACCATGTGGCTTGCGAATATGGTGATGCATTACCCCCATAACCACATAACATCTTGGAACAAATATTGGGGATATCGCGGATGGGCATACCGCAATGCCGCACATTTTGGAGATTATGATGAGGAAAAAGCAAAGGTCAATGAGAGGGCGAAACGGCAAATAGCAAGGAAATGCACAAAATACATCATTGATAATGATATCAATTATGATGTTTTCAATAAGCTCCAAGGGACAACTGAAGAGACATTGAAAGTGGTTGAGAAAATATTTGCGAGAGTAAGAGAAGCCAAAGAGAAAGAACAAAAGGAAAAAAACGCATAGATTTTCGTTCTAGGTGTCTTAAATTATTTAAACTATAAATTATATGTCTGAAACATTTGAAACGATTAGAGGGCAAAAGAGACTACTCTACGAGTATATTAGAGGGTCACATCTCTATGGGTTAAATAACGAGGATTCTGATGTTGATACAAGTGGACTGTTTATCGCGAATAAAGAAAGCTTCATGGGTATTGGCCACAATTACCATGAGGAGGTTTCTGATGCAAGGCATGACACCACATGGTATGAACTTGGAAAGTTTATGCGTATGGCACTGAAGTCAAATCCAACTGTACTTGAGGCTTTGTTTGTTCCAAAGGATAAGATAATTACAGAGCCGAATCCGCTTATTATGCCGCTCTTTGAAAATAGGGACGCGTTCATTACCAAGGAATGCTTTAAGCCCTTTGTGGCCTATGCCAAGCAGCAGATATACAAGGCAAGAGGACTCAATAAGAAAATTGTCAATCCAATCACAGAAAGGCTCACTCCATTTGATTTTGCATATACTTTCCATAAACAAGGAAGCCATCCAATTGCCGCATGGCTTGAGGAAAGGGGTCTTGACAAAAACTTCTGTGGACTTGTAAATATTCCTAATATGCACAATGTATATGGCGTCTATTATGATTGGGGCGCCCACATGGAGCATTATGGCATTGACTTTAAGACACTTGAGGATGTCTTGTTTATTCATTGGGGTAAATCATCTGAAAACGTGGAGAATTTTGCCAAATTTATCACGACTTTTTATGATATCCATACACTCGACGACTTAAAGGGGTGGTATGAGAAGCATGGGGAGGCTCTTCACTATCGCGGCATGTGCCTTGAGGAGGCCACTGACATGAGAGGCTCTTCAGTGTCAAAGGGAGAGAAGCCGCTCTGTCATATGTCATATAACGAAGATGGCTTTAAGTCCCATTGCAAGAAGTACAGAGAATATAAGGATTGGGAAAAGAATCGCAATCCCAAAAGATACGAGTCGAATCTTAGCAAAAATTACGATTCCAAGAATATGATGCATTGCGTTCGCCTTATCCATATGGGCAAGGAAATTGCTGAGGGCCAAGGCGTTAACTTGGAAAGAACATGGGATAAGGAATTCTTAATGGATATCCGCAATCATAAGTTTGAATATGACGAGCTTATGGAGAAGGTTGAGGCAGACAATGCCGCATTGGACAAGGCCATTGCCGAGTCGACTCTCAAGGAGAAAATCGATATTAACTTTGTCAATGATTTACTAATAGACATTAGAAAGAAAGCTTATGGGCTGCTTTAATTTAACTGCATTTTATAGCCACCTTCCAATTGCATATGGAGATGATGTTGTTGTTTTCCTTTATTTGGATAATACGTCAAAAAGATATTCAAGAAGTGTAATTAACTATTAATTAAAAAATTAAACTTTTTTATACTTTTTTTAACAAAAATTGATAACTTTTTAAAATAACGATATATTTATATATGATGAAAGTAATAAATATTGATTTTGAAAATAAGACATTCGAGACAGATAATGGTGAAACATTTCCTTTGCTGTTCGATGTTGATGACTCAATAACTCTTGAAGAATTTCAAGAATTGGTTGATAAAAGCGAGAATGCAATAAAAGAAGTATTAACTTAATTAATGGATAAATTATATAACATATCAAAGACAGCAGAAATATTAGATGTCACACCAAAGACATTAAGAGTATGGGATAAGGAAAACAAACTTAAACCAATCCTAACATCTGGTGGACACAGACGCTACCGTGAATCTGACATTAATAAGATAATAGGAGTTGAGCAAACCGATGAAGCCAAACAAGAAATATGTGCAACATACGCAAGAGTATCATCACAGAAACAAAAAGTGAGTGGTGACTTGGATAGGCAATCACAAAGACTATCTGAATATTGTGCAAAACATAATCTGTATGTTGAACACATTATAAAAGATTGTGGAAGTGGCTTGAATGATAAAAGACAAGGATTCGCTCAACTTACTGATTTGGTTGTCAAAGGAAAAGTAAACAAGGTCATTGTTGAACATAAAGATAGACTTACAAGATTTCAGTTCAATTTCATTAAAAAGATGTATGCTGTATTTGGTTGTGAGATTATAGTTTTAGATGATAAGGAAGATGTTTCTGATGCAGAAGAATTGACAAGAGACCTTATGGCATTACTTGCGTCATTCTCTGGAAAGTATTACGGAAGAAGAAGTTTAGAAAGACGTAAACAAAATAAGAATGATAATAGAGATAAATAAACCAAGGTAGAAGAATAATTAGTAATGATTTTTAAAAAATATGTTAAGAGCAATTAAGATACGATTATATCCAAACAAGGAACAAGCAACAATGTTCAATAAGTTGCTTGGGTGCTACCGTGTTGTCTATAATCAATGCCTTAGCAGAAAAATAGAATCATATAAAAATGACGGTAAATCAGAAAACCTTTCTACACTTGGACAATTCGTTCACCACGAACTGCTGAAAAATGACAATTTCATTTGGCTTAGAGAACAGAACACAAAGGTCTTGAAGCAAGCAGTGAAAGATATGCTGACAGCATACAAAAATTTCTTTGAACAACATACTGGTTATCCTAAGTTTAAGTCAAAGCACGACAACAAGCAATCTTGTAGATTTGAACTTGGTGCAATCTCCAAGCGTAATGATTATACAACATATCATTTGTCGCTTGCAAATATAAAGAATGTTAAGTTCAAATGCAGTAAGAAATATGCTCGGTATCTACAGAAACATCATGGTAATATAAGGCAAGCAACACTGACAAGATTGCCTTGTGGTGAATATCACTTGTCAATATTGGTTGATGGAGATTTAACACGTAAGGTTAAAGAAACTAATACTGCTGTAGGTATAGACCTTGGAGTTAAGGACTTTGTGATAACAAGTGACGGAGAAGTTTTCGATAATCTTCATTTCAAGAAAACTGAAACCAAGAAGATTAAGAGGTTACAACGTCAGTTGTCTAAGAAACAGAAAGGAAGTAACAATAGAAAGAAAGCAAGGATTAAACTTGCTAAATTATACAAGAAAATAAACGATAGGAAACAATACTATCTTCACGCAGTAAGTAATTCACTCATTGACGAAAACCAAGTCATATGTATGGAGGACTTGAACGTGAAAGGAATGGTGAAGAATCATAATCTTGCCGAAAGTATTTGTGAAATGAACTTTGGTGAGTTTCGTAGAATGCTTGAATATAAGACGAATTGGTATAACCGAAAGATAGTATTTGTTGATAGGTTTTATCCATCAAGTAAGACATGCCATAATTGTGGCTACGTCAATAAAAACCTCACATTAAAGGATAGACAATGGATATGCCCTCAATGTGGCGAAATAATTGAAAGGGACTACAATGCGGCATTGAATATACTTGATGAAGGTTTAAGAATAATAGGTAGCAGTACTACCGAATTTACGCTTGTGGACTACCCAACCGTGGATGACCCAATCAGAAATGATTTGCTAAAAAGCAGTGATAGGTTGAAGCAAGAAGTTAATAAAGAACATACAAGTTTGTTCAAGTTTTAACATACTGTTATATGATAGCCTCAAGGGAGACATCACTAAATATAAGGAAAATATTTCCGATTATGTTTATTTCCTATTCATATTCAGAAAGACTTGCACCTCTTTTGACCTCTCACAGTATCATAGCCAAGATATTGAATGGGATATTCTTGTCCCATTATATGAGAAAATGATTAGTACGCTCAAAGCGCAAAAGAAAAAGTTTTCTTAAAATGTGTTAAAAATTTGCTTTTTCAATTTATTATTGATATTTTTGCATCAAATTTACTTTTTAATTACAAATAAATGAATACAGAAAAACTTAAAGGATTAGTCAACGGTTGGGTACGCTTGGCTAGAGAAGATGTTCGCAACAAGGTTGTTGAGCTTATGGAAGGAACAGAAACCACAGCAGAGCAGCTCGCAGAGGCCCTCTCTATTCCATTGGATGAGTTGAGATGCGTTCTTGAAGGTGTCAACGAGATTTCACTCACCACATTCGCAACACTGCTTACCGCCACTGGACACGTCCTCTCTATAGAGACCGAGGAGGAGGCAATGCGTAAGCAAGTTATTCACACCCCAATGCCGCCACGCGGTTTTATACCACACCCTCCATATCATACGGATGAGGCGTCAATGGAACATGGCACAAGGCCACCATTTGGAAGACGCCCAATGGGTGAGATGCCACCATATGGTAGGCGTAGCAAGCCAATGAATTTCGAACATCGTGAAATACCACAGCGTCCATACGAGGCTCCTCATACTCCAACTTCACCTTTCATGAACAAAAGCTCTGAGGAACTTCAAAGAATCATCAAGGAGCGTTTGTGGGATACAGAGATTGACCTCCCTACTGCATCCAAGGAGATGATGGTGAGATTCCTTGACGAGAAAAATCGTAGAATGAGCGAGGTACGCAGAGCTAAGGAGCTTGAGGAGGACCCAAAGATTAACGCTTGGAAGCAGCGTATTCAAAAGACCGTAAACGAGAACCCACGGCTCGCCGATTGGATGCACAAATACATGGGTGGACTTGAGGATTAAAGTTCTTAATCATAGTCATATATTAAATTTTTATTTTTATAAATGGGGTAGAAGCCAAATTCTACTCCATTTTTTTGTTTTTTTGATTTTTTTTCTATATTTTTGCACCAAAAGCTTAGCAATGTCTAAAAAGAAAACAGAAGAACAAGAATTTATGCCTAGCAAATATCAAGAAGCGATATTTGACTATATCAAAAAAGGACAAGGGCATTTAGTAATCGAAGCAGCCGCAGGAAGTGGCAAAACCTCAACTCTCGTCCGTGCTCTTTCTCTTATTCCCTCCGACAAGCATATCCTACTTACTGCATTTAACAATGACATTGTTAAAGAATTGGCAAAACGTACAAAGAATTTTCCAAATGTTGAGACAAGGACTCTTCATGGAATGGGCTTACTTTTTCTGAAGCGTAATTTTGAAAACAAACCCCTTGAGATTGACGAATTCAAATATGCTTCAATTATCAAAAACAATATTTGGGATTTTTCATCTTTACCGTATCGTTCCCTAAGGGGAAGAATGTTTTACAAATATCGTGATAACGTCCAAAAATACATTAACTTTGGACGATATTACCTTTGCCAAACCCCCAAGGATTTGGATTTCATTGAGGAAAGATATGACATTGAGACAATTGCCGACGAGAAGGAGGTTGCCATTAAAATTATGGAATGGGGAAAATCCGAGCTTGATACCATAGACTATGGGGATATGATTTGGCTACCTAATGCATTGCTTCTTAAACCATACGGCCTTCTTTATGATTACATCTTGGTGGATGAGTGCCAAGACATGAATAAAGCAGAGAGGGAGCTTATCTTAAAGTGTTTTAAGATGGGCACAAGACTTATTTCCGTAGGCGACAGAAACCAATGCATTTACAGTTTCGCTGGTTCTGACCCACATTCATTCGAGGAAATTTGCAGTCTTCCCAACACCATTTGCCTCCCACTTAGCATTTCATATCGTTGTGCCTCCAAAATTGTGGAACATGCAAAGAGTATTGTATCTTCAATCGAGCCTAATGATGATGGAAGAGAAGGAAAAATCATTCATGACGCCCCACTCGACATTGTAGAGGACGGTGATATGATTCTATGCCGAAACAACGCACCGCTTCTCCAAGTATACAACACCTATCTTAAAATGGGGAGGAAGGCATACATAAGGGGCAAGGATATTGGAAGCAACCTAAAGACGATTGTAAGGTCAACCAAACAATCTGACCTTAATGTTGACAGACGCGCGGATGGCGTATTCGCAAGGCTCTACGACGATTTATTTTCCACGAGGAATAAACTTATGGACTCATTCCATATAGACAGCGAGACGGCCTTAAAATGCCGCCAAATCCAAAATAAATTGGATAATATAAAGGCACTTGAGATACTTGCGGAAGGAATCAATACAAGCGATGAGCTGATTGGAAAGATTGATGAGATTTTTCCTAAGAAATCCAAGAAGGAGGGCATTGCGCTATCTACTGTCCATAAGGCCAAGGGGCTCGAAGCCAATAATGTATACATTGTCTGCAACTCCTTAATGCCAAGCAAGTCCGCCAAACAAGATTGGGAAATAAGGCAAGAATACAATCTCATGTATGTCGCCTACACTAGGGCAAGAAACACCTTGGGGTTTATTGATGAAAAAGGATTTGAGGATTTTGACACATCAAGTTCCAACAGCATCAAGAAACTCAAGACTATTGAGACACAAGTAAATCAAGTCCTTGGCAAGTCGACAAAAGTCATAATGAATGAAGACAATGTCAAGCGCATTATAAACAATGCGGAGAAAATTGACAAAAATATCTTGACAAGTTCTACAATCAATCTTGCCACTTCGCCTAATACAAGAAAAGTCAACGCATTCGCTGACTTCCTTAAAAATAAGAAGAAAAGAAATTTTAAATAAGATGAACAAGAATAAAGTTACGAAGATTATCAAGTTTTCCGCCGCATGGTGCGGACCATGTAGGGCTTTTTCGCCCACATTCAAGAGAGTGTCCGAGATGGACGTATATAAGGGCATCACCTTCCAAGAGATTGATATTGAAAAGGACGAGGAAGGAGAGGTTCTTGCAGCAAAGTATGATGTCAAGTCAATTCCGACAACCGTTCTTATGGATGAGAACGGAGAACAGATATACAAGCTGATGGGAAATGTGACAGAGAAGGATTTCATGGAAATAATCGATGAGGCGTTGAAGGATAAATGATAATCGGTTTTGCAGGACGTATGCGCAGCGGCAAGACAGAGCTTTCTCGTATCTGTACCCAATACGGATACATTAGGCTCTCCTTCGCCATTCCCCTTAAGGAATTATGCGCAAAGCTATTAGGAATAGCCACAGATGAGCTCAATACCCTTAAGAATAACAAGACACCCATTGATTTTGTCATAGACGAAGGGACTTGTACCCTTTTGTCAGAGGAAACCAATATCCCATTAGGCATAACAAGAGAAACATGTGAAGGGCATCAAATCAATGATGTGCGAGACTTACTCCAATTCATTGGAACCGATTATATTCGTAAGCATAATACCAATTGGCATGTCAATAGATTAAGAGAACGGATTAATCCCAATGAGAATTATGTGTTTGATGATGTGAGGTTTCCCAATGAAAAGAAAATGATTGAGGAGCTTGGGGGGGATTGTTGGTTTGTCACAAGGACAACACTCGATAATATTTCAAGCCACCCCTCAGAAACATCAATCACATGGAAGGACTGTTGGAACAAGGTAATCATCAACAATTCGTCACTTGAAGAATTGTTGTTCAAATGGAATACCTTTTTCGCCAATTATAAAGAGTCTTGCAATGTTAGGGACAAGGAGTTTGAAAGAATACTTGAAAATGGGGATTATAATGAAATCAAGCCACTCTCCATGTCTGACATGATGCTTCTTTCAAAATCAATGTTTACATATGTACCCAAGGACTTGGATATTGACAAGATTGAAGGTATCACATTGAATGCAAGTAAAACACTTACAATAACATACAAGGATGGCTCTATTGAGATAATAGAGAATCCCTTGAATATAGAAGATTTGAAAATGTATGTCAAAAAGAGTTGATTTTGAATATAAGGATGGGTCAAATATCTTTTTTTGCAGTGACACCCATTTCGACCATAAAAACATAATCGCCTTTTGCAACAGACCGTTTGAGAATGTTGAGGAAATGAACCAAAAGCTTATCGAAAATTGGAATGCAAAAGTGCCAAAAAATGGATTGGTATTCCATCTTGGAGACTTTGGATGGGGAGGATATCAAGATTACAAGAAAATACGAGAGCAGCTAAATGGCGATATAGTGCTCATCAAAGGTAATCATGACTTCCGCAACGGATGCCAAAGCGCCGCCCAATATGACGAGCTTTTCCTACACACATCCCAACAGATGCTAATCAATATCGAAGGAAGGAAAGTATATCTCAATCATTGTCCATTACTCTGTTATGGAGGGACATATAGAGACCCCAAAGGTCTTGTATATCAATTATTCGGACATGTTCATAGTGGACCGAATGCAAAGGGGGAGGACTTAGTTAGACTTCAATACCTCTTTCCAACCCAATACGACGTTGGAGTTGACAATAACGAATACGCACCAATTTCATGGGAGGAAGTAAACAAGAAGATTGGAAAACAATTGCTTCTTAGCAAATATAGAAAAAGAAAAGCATCACAATGAATGAAATTGATTTCACGCCATTTGTAGGACATCAAGTGTTCATTAATGATAATGAAGTACAAATTGTTGGCATATTAGTTTATGCGGAAAGCTATCCATTGGATAACTCATATTATCTATGCCGCATGCGACTCTCAATTTATAATATTAAAAATGTAATGATATGTAATAAATCGGTTGCGATGCTATTATCCAAAGACACAATACAAATTCGTTTGCTAACTACTTTAGAACAAAGATGTTATAAGATATTTTGCAAGAAAAACCCAACAACAAATTTTCATGTTAGCTCACATACTGCTTGCAAATATCTTTTTTATTTTCCAATGAGTTTTTATGCAAATATTTCTTCTAAAGGTGTTGAAATTTAAATTTGATGCTATGATAAACAAACAGTTTAAACCATTAAGCGAAATTGAAGACTATATAGGAAAACCCATCATTTTAGCTAATGTTAATGAGCTATACGCAGAAGTCATATATATGGTAGGTATAATTTCTTCATATGAGCCACATGGGTCTTATTGCTTCATGAGATGGGAATTCTTTTTCTATTATAGCGACACGGACTGTGTGACTTTCGAAAAAAAATGTAAGAGCATTATTGGATTTAATGATTCTGATATCTTTCGTCCGCTCGATTTATCCGAAAGAAGAGCCTATGCTTATTTTAAGCAAGTCTTTAAAGATGAGGAAAAAAGTGATTATTTAACAAAACGTCAAGCTATGAAGTTCTTTGCTTATTTTCCACTACCAATTATTTTCTAATCATTTAAACGAAAAAACATGGGTTACAAACATCCAAACGGCAAAGTCGTCAAGAATTGGAATAGAGCAAAATTTCCAAGAACAGCGAAAGCCTTTAAGAAATTAGCTGAAATTCCGAAGATAATGGGCATGCATGCTTCTTATCTTAAAAGCGGAAGATATTTGGCATCCATCGGTGATGCACTAATGAAATAACTAAAAACCATGAAAAACCTAATAATTCCAGATGTTCATGGAAGAACCTTTTGGAAGGATGCAATAAACAAACATCTATCGGATGTTGATAAAATCATTTTCCTTGGAGATTATCTTGACCCATACTCATGGGAGAAAATTAATCGTCTTGACGCCATCAAGAGCTTCAAGGAAATAGTTGACTTCAAAAAGGAGAATATGGATAAGCTTATCCTTCTCCTTGGGAATCATGACCTCCAATATTGGGATGACCATTTCTTCACACTCTCAAGATATGATTCCATCAATTCAATCGAAATTGAAAGGCTCTTCACTGAGAATAGACCATTATTCTCTCTTGTACACGAGGAAAAAATAAATGGAAAAAAGTATCTCTTCTCTCATGGCGGATTAATGAACAGTTGGGTTAATTCCCATATGAACATTATCAAGAGATTAACAATTGACAATCTCAATAACCTCCTTTATTCAAGAGACGGCATTCTTATTCTATGTGATGTCTCTAAGTATAGGACAAAGGGAGGGTATAATGTTGGAAGCATTGTATGGTCGGATGTAAGGGAAAAATTTGACAATGAAAATGAAAGCGTTGTCTTGCCATTTGACTATCAAGTCTTTGGCCATTCACAGCAAGATGAAGACCCAATCATTACCGATAAATGGGCATGCCTTGATTGTAGAAAGGCCTTTCTGTTGGATGAGAAGGGAGAATTTCAAATTATAAATTAGGTTATGATATCAATTGAAGATTTAAAAGCATTGGAAGGAAAAGCAATTTATTTGGATTTGCTGTACACAAATTGGACGTATAGCCAATATATTGGAAAATTGCAAAAAGTGACGCTTTGTGAATATTTCTATGATTGCCACATTGTATTATGGCACCCAATCATATGTTTCAATTATGGCTATCCATTGCATTGATGCACAGAGAGTTTCATGGCAGACTTATACAACATCAAAGAATGTAGAGCATTAAACTTAATAGAGCAGTTATCATTCGTCAAGCAAACGTACCATCATCAGCCATTAACCATGGAAAATGCCAAAACTTTTTTCTATGGTTTTCCAAACATCAAACCTTATGACAATAGAAGAACTTAATGCGACATTAAACAAGCCATCATTAATTTGGCGGCCGACAGATAGGGGCATCACTTGGATAATGGGAATACCTCAATCCATCAAGAAAATAGCTGAAGAAGCAATTTATAGGATTGAATTTTCATTCATCTTCTGTGCTGTCAACAAGCGCCCTTTTATCTATTATAATAATCTTATAACTTTGAATCTTCAAACGCCAAACTCTTGTAGACTTTTAAACCCCATGGAGCAAAGAGCCTTTTTTATCTTCAAAAAAAACAATCCAAATTCCTCGGTACTGTTTATAGAAAGGAATCTTTAGAAGAAAAAGATTATAAACTATTATTATCAGTTCTTCCAATATCGTTTAGTCAATAAAAAAAAAGAGAGCCAAGAAACAAATCTTATCTCTCTTTTTTGTGTTTTTATAAAATATTCTCCAATATATTCTTTGTCGCTTCCTTAATCAGTTCCTTAAGCTCCTCTTCAGTGAGCCTAATCTCATGACCCTTACTCTCGGTAACCCTATGCGCTTTTGGCCATAGGACCATACACGTGTCATATCTTCCAAATGGGTTTTCAGTTGTTCCAGCGCTCATACATTTAATATACCCTGAACATCGCATTCCATCCTCAAATGTCACGTTGATTGCGTATTGTTTTGACCTCGGCATATTGTCACTCTTGTCATAGTCACAATATCCTCCGTCACCTTGGTTATTCCCATCACCCAAATTGGCGCATGGATAAATCTCCACGTCACTTACAGTAGGAATGGAACCGATTGCCTTACGATAATCGTCAATGGCTTGCCAATGCTCATCATGATAAAGCCTATTGTCAATACCATATTTCTTTACAATCTTATAGATTTGGTTAATCCTAGCCTTCATTGTGGTTGGTCTTCTTCCCATTGACCTATCCATCTCACCATCACCAATCAAGTTTGGATTCTTGGGCCTCGCCTCATTTATCCTCGCCTTGAGCCTTCTCTTGAAGTCTTCCTTTACCGTAAAGTCAACAAGATAGAGATTCCTCTGCATGTCACTGATAAACGACTCGCAATCACTCTTCATTCCAACATAGGAATCACCCTTCTTGTCAATTTTCTCCATAAAGACATTTGTCTCATCAATAACATCCTCAACGAACTTCGTTAGACTTGAGACCTTATATGTTGTCGGTTTCAATTGGTTAAGCGGCAACTTTCCGTTGATTGACTGTTCCACCTCTGACACTTGGTCTTGGAAATCAGCAATCCTATCCGCAATCTCATCGCATAACTTATGCTGTGACATATTGTCCGCATCCCAATGAAGCATCTTGATGGCAGTCTTCCACCCCTCGCACTTATTTATAAATTCAAGAACTGTCTTGTCCATGATTTAATCCTTCTTACTTTAGCTTTTTTCTAATATTATAAATATCAGCTCAACTCGTTTTCTTCAAACGAAGTATCAATCGGTTCATCTTCTTTAAGGCCCTTGTCCTTCCTCTTCTTTCTCCTCTCCGCACGGCAATCCTTCAAGTCCTCGTCAGCGTTGATTTGAATCTTCTCATTCTCAACCCATGCGCGAGTCTTGAGGCGAGAGTCAACATACGCCTTTGGAGCGCCACTGCCCAAGATGTATATGCCACTTGACATAAGGAGCATCGCCATATCACCCATATCAGTGTCAACCTTACCGTCAAAGGTAACGTCATAAACCAACACAAAGCACATGACAAGACCAACAACGACACCCATAACGGCAGACGCCAATACGGTAACGCTGTTGACACTCATCGAAGACTTGTCATCAATGGAAGCCTTTATGTTACGAATTATCCCCATCCCCAATTATAACTCTTTTTTCAAATAAATAGTTATTTTATCTTAAAAATCATTAATCCATTTGGCATTATAAAAAAATGAAGATATATTTGCAGATGAGAAAGCATATTAATAATGAAAAATCTTAAAATAGACGAAAACATAGCAACAAAAAGAAATTTATTCTATAAATTTCTTGAAACCAAAGGCTTGGTTGATGTTTGGAAAAAGAACGTATACGAGTTAAACTATGTTCATTTAATTCCAAAAAAAAGGCAATTACTATATTTTATCAATCCTTTTTATCACCCACGCATTTCGAATGGCTGTACAGAAAAAATAATTAATGATTCTTTCATATGGGGAAAGACAAGAGAGGGCAGCCTTTTTTGGTGTGGCATACACCACGAGTGGGCCAAATACTGTCATCAACATTATAACAAATAAGCTAATGGCAAAAATAAAATTAACAAATCAAAGAAAACATATCGTTAAATGCTTTAACGCGTTCTTAAAAGAGCAAGAAATCGCTGATAAATGGAGAGCTAACATGTACAAATTCCATCCGCCACATATGGTGCCAATAAAATATCGGCTGTTATATTGTATAAATCCCATCTATTATAAGGGTCTGATATTTAATGAGACACCGATTAGCATAGGCATTATCAATTATTCGTTTGCTTGGAAAGATACAGTTGAAGGGCACGAATTTTGGTCTGAAAAAAATAAACAGTGGAAAGAATATTGGAAAATGCATAGGTATGAAAAATAGGATTAAATTAACAGAAAGACAAAAAAAATACGCTATTTGTTTCTATAAATTTCTCAAAGAACGTGATGCATGGGAAAAATGGAAAAACAATATGTACATTCAGTTTCCTCCGACCCTCACAAATAAAACGGTTATCCTTTATTGCATCAATCCCCTCTTTTGTCATCGGTTGGTTTTGGGTGACCGTAATTACGAATCTTTTATTGATTATTCATTTTGGTGGTATAGAACAATAGAAGGAGAAGAGTATTGGAATAGATTAGATAACGAATGGCGTGCATATTGCCGAAATGTTGCACCTTCAGATTGGCAGTAGTTAACTAAACATAAATTTTATGACACGAGAAGAAGCACAGAAGAAAGCTCTGTTTGATATTGAGCAAACCATAAAGAAATATGGGGAAGACCAAATCTATTTGGCGGCTCCACAGCTTGGAAAAAACACTTGGCCCTCCGTGAAATCCGTGAATCCATCATCAATGACGTTCCGCTTGAGAATAATTCCAATGTTATTGACGGCTACATCAAGCTTGACAAAGAACTTAAACGAATTAAAAGAAAGGGACTGATTGATGAATAGCTTTAAACAACGACCAAAACGTATAAATTATATCACCAAAAAGAAAAGGAAAGTGTGTCAAATGTTTTTTGATTTTCTCAAAGCTCACGACGCATATGACGCATGGCGCACAAATATCTATAAACAGCATCCATGGTACAAGCTTGAGAAAAAGTATATGATACCTTATCTCATTAACCCAATCAACCATCCACGTCTTGCACTCAATGACATAACATATCAATATAAAAACTTTATCGATTATTCATTTATTTGGGTAACCACACCACAAGATGACGAATATTGGAGACATCTCCATAATGAATGGCTTAGAGAACTTAAAAACAAATTGCACGAGGATTATGAAGCATACCGAATGTAGTTCATAAATAAAGAAACAACTAAATGACCTATCTTGAAATCGTTAAAGAATTTGTCCTTTTCCTCAAGGAAAATAATGCCCTTAAAGCATATAAGGAAAACGTATATAAGGCACATTCGCCACAATTTTTTTCAAAAAATAAAGAATATGAACTATACTACTACATGAATCCTCTTGTTTGCCTTAAAGGGACATGGTTACCCTATGATATTAGAAATCTCATAAATCACTCATTCACATGGGCTTGCACACCTCAAGGTAGGGGATATTGGGCACATTTGCATTCGAAGTGGATGGATTGCGTGCGAAGGAAAAACATAACATATAATCCAAATCCGTCATTAAAACATGAAACATGCAAGAAGTAACATACAGAGAAATACAAAAAGAGTTTGTCTTATTTCTCAAACAACACAACGCCGATAGATGTTCGTTACCAAATCCTGACAGAAGGTGACAGCCTTCTGTCAGCCATGGCACTAAACGTATGCGGTATTTCAGCCGATACGGAGCTATCTCTCACTTAGCGGCATCGAATGCCGCATTCTAATACTATTTGCACTACTTGGTTATCGCAGCTTAAAACCATATCCTGTCGTGATTTTACGTGTGGAGGGATTACGTTTTCCGCAACCTACACAACTCTACACCACTTGCGTCAATGAGAAGCAGCGAGGGCGCTGCTTCTCATTATAAATAGTAAGATATAAAAAAATAAATTTCAAGTAATAACTATGAAAATATTAAGTTCTTCATAAGAATTAATAGTTATTAGCTAACAAGTAAAAACCCTTAAAGAATACAAGAAAAATATTGACTTCTCAAAGGCTGCGCAATTAAATATGAGGACATACGATAGATTCTATTGTGCCATGAACCCATTAATAAGATTCTTCAATAAGCATACTTCACCGCACATACAACCAACTTCATGGATAATAGGGGTATTTAGTTGGTCGGCCAGTGACCAAGGTCAAAACTATTGGAAAAGCCTCCATGACAAATGGTATGAAAAAATGAAAAACGTCGATATAATTAACGAGAAGACATGATAAACAAAATAACAACAATCCTTAAACTAATCAAGAACCTCCTCGTAAGGAAAAGCCATTATACACTTCACTTTACAGCGGAGAGAGACAGACTTGGAAACAAGCATTGGTATTATGACTTCAAGAATTGGGGGTTTGACCATGCCAACCTTGAGATGGTAAGCGGCGCGGACAAGCTGTGCGAGGAATATGCTGACGGAAAAGATGAGGTGACCATCAACATTATCGCTTCCAAAAGACAAAAGCCATACCTTAAAACGGAGGTAAGGGAAGAATTTATTGCGGTCAAGCCCAAAGACAAAAACCTCTCATTTGCAGACAAATATCTTCTCGGAATGTCATATTATGCGGTAAACGATTATGGAACGATGAGGGAAATGTGGATATGTCCAGTTACACTGTTTGTTCTCGGACGTTATCCAAACTATCTTTATATATCAAAAGCAAATGGCAAGCATTAAAAACCAATCCCACAATCGTATATCATTGAGAAAGCTTAAAAAGTACATTGGAAAACTCGTTGTCACATTTGAAAACGGTCCATGTTATATAGGGAAACTCAATAGCGATGCTCGTCAACTGTTAATGGAGCTTCCAAAAGAATTCAGCTTTTGAATACCGTAGATTTGTATTATCAGCCATATATAATGCCAAGTGGGTGATATCCTTTTGAGTCAATAAAAATTCCAACATTAGGGCTTGCCCTTTATGATAAAAATAATGATTATAAGCTAATCCATTCATGATGCCACCAATCAAGACATACTCCTCAATAGAGGAGAAGAAGAAATACCTTCAATCCCTTGTGGATAAGAAAATATATTACCAAACATCCACATATGTATACGTCGGCACGCTTTATGCATATGTTTATGTTGAAAACGGCAAATATTTCCACATAACATTAAAGGATGCAATAACATTTGACAAAGGAATTAAAGCAACCTTTCCGTCTCAAAGAGAAGTGCTGATGATTAACTACGGAAGCCAACTACCAACAGAATTGACAAAAGAGCAGAATGCCGAACTCCACCATCGCAGCCGAAAGACTAGAATGAAAAAATTTTATTTCTTAATACGCACAAAGAGGCATAACTACCACAATTTCACATTTGTCGATTGGTACGAAATCCTATAATTCTCTCAAAAAAAAAAA
>NFZC01002517.1_pt1 | contig 19100 bp, 28 predicted proteins | sample 1095391 | NCBI WGS metagenome assembly NFZC01 (sample SAMN03609890, study PRJNA323583) | gut metagenome | isolation source: feces | host: Rattus norvegicus | place: Denmark: Riget | collected 2013
AGTTATTTCCAGATAAAATTAACTTTTATTAACTTTATTATATGCAATGATATTTATAAGAATACAAACAGCAATTTATTAAATAACAGCTTACCAAAAAAGTATAAATATTGTATTCTGAGTATAGCCTCCATAGCTCAAAGGATAGAGCCTCTGTCTTCTAAACAGAATATCTGCGTTCGATTCGCAGTGGAGGTACTAAATTTAAATAAAATGAATAAACTAGAATTTAAAAATGTACTAATAGATCAAGATCAAAAGATTTGCTATATAGATAATAAAGATATTGATCTATCTAGAGTAGAATATGAATTACTCGTATTTTTTATAGAAAATAAGAATAAAATATTTTCTAGGAGAGAATTATTAAATGAAGTTTGGAAATCTAAAGTAACTTTGAGAACAGTTGATACAACTATATCAAGATTAAGAAAGAAACTAGGAGAATTTAATAGATATATAAAAACTAGACAAGGATTTGGATACGGGTTTGCAGAATAATTAACCAAGAGAACACTTACAGCAAAATTTCTAATATAGACTATAAATTTTGAATGTTTTAATTGCTAGCTGGTCTAGCCAGCCTCTATTCTGTATAGTAGAGCCAATGCCTATTGAGGTAAAATAGACTAGTCCGTTTTGCTAGTTTCGAACGATAAAAAAAAACTAACGAAAGTGTTCTTTATTTGGGGTAGTGGCGCAATTGGTTGAGACGCACTTGACTTAGAATCAAGAAGCCTAACGGCTTGTGAGGGTTCGAGTCCCTCCTACCCTACTAATGTTTAACAAAAAAAAAAAAAAACAGATGAAAAGATTAAAGAGTTTCTTTAGCAAATTGAAGAGTTTCTTTAAGGACTTATGGAATTGGCTAAGTAGGCTATTTCCATTTAGGAAAACTAAAGAAATCGAGAAGGCTGAAGAAGAAACTGAAGAAACTAAGGAAAAGGAAATTCCTTCTGACCCTCCAGAAGAAATTGAAGAGGTTCCATGTAATCCTCCAGAACTAATCGAAAATGCGTTTTCTGAAAGGGGAAAGAATGGGTTTATAACAGTGTATAGCAATGGACGATTTAGTGAAATTATTCACGAACATTTTCATTCTATAGATGAATTAATTTCCTGTATAAACGGAAGACGTAATAACCGAGCAATGTTATATAAGAATTCGTCCATTTCTGGTAAATCAGACTTTACTGGAACAAGTGACTATGCGTCTGCGGTAAAACTTTTAAGGAATGGGTATTCAGACATTCTTCCAGAAATTGGGTTAGGAATTGATAAAAATATTAACAAATTCAATGAATTATTTGTTAATAATAAGAGTAAACCAGTCTCATCAGTACATGGATTTGCTCCTAATGTTCCAAATCACTTAATGGGACTTCCTGACTCTATGAATGATAGGTTTAGGGACTATCATAAGATAAAGACAATAGACATTCTTTATTGTCCTCAAGGTCCTTGGAGTGTTGATAGAGAAACTTTTGTTAAGGGAGGAGTTGCAGTATTGTCTGCTATTCAACTAATAGAGAACTCTGGAATATCTATAAGTTTAAATTGCTCCGTATATTCAGGATATAATGGATCTGATGCTGTTATCGGAACAGTAAATCTAAAGGAGTACAAGGATAGACTTGATCTAAAAAAGATATGTTTTCCTATAGCTCACCCTTCTATGCTTAGAAGAATAGGATTTAGGTTTTTAGAGACAGTTCCAAATCTTACAAATGAAGCATTTTCTTCAGGATATGGGAGATCTCCTTCTCACGAAGAATCTAAGGACATTGTAAAAGCTGGCTCCAATGCTGTAGTCCTAACTTTGGAACTAGTTAGAAATAAATTTTGTTTTGATGTTAAACAAATAGTGAAATACATAAAAGATAATGCAAGAAGATAGAGTAAAACAACTTGTTGGTCTAATAGATTCCGCTGTCAACAAGACTGTTATAGATACGTGTGTTGATAAAGTATATAATGAGGTAATTTCCGGCTGTAAGACAACATATTCTCGAAACTTATGGTCCACTTCCACAAGTAATAGAAGTAAAATCTGGACCTCTAACTACTAGAGTTACCGGGGATTTTCCATGAGAAGTTCGAAACAGTTCTTAAACTTGTTTCTCTTAACCTTCCAGTATACCTTAGTGGAGAGGCTGGTACTGGGAAGGAACATTATCTGTAAGCAAGTAGCAGAAATCTCTTAATCTAGATTTTTTATTTTTACAAATGCAGTAACTCAGGAGTATAAAATTACTGGATTTATTGATGCTAATGGAACTTATCACGAAACTCAATTCTATAAAGCATTTAAGAATGGAGGATTATTCTTCTTGGATGAGTTAGATGCTTCTATACCAGAAGTTCTTGTAATCCTTAATGCTGCTATTGCTAATGGATATTTCGATTTTCCAGCCGGAAAAGTTGAAGTTCATCCAGATTTTAGGCTAATTGCAGCAGGAAACACTTTTGGAACTGGAGCAGATCATATCTATTCGGGACGATACTGTCTAGATGGAGCATCTCTCGATAGATTCAGCATCATTACTATTTCCTACTCTTATAGAATTGAAGAGGAAATTACAAAAGGAGATACTGACTTGCTTGAGTTTTGTCATACGTTTAGAGCACTCGCTAAAGACGCAAGTATAAAGACTATATTTTCATATAGAGGTCTTGGAGCTATAACAGCTCTAAAAGATACTATGAAGTTAACTGATGTCTTAAGAATGTGCTTAGTAAAAGGCCTAAATCGTGATGATCTCGAAATCCTCAAAAATGGAATTCGTTCCAGTAATTTGGATAAAACTAATAAATACGTAATTGCATTTCTATCCTTATAAAAAAAAAGATTAAATGAACAGTCCAGAAATTGTTTGGCTTCGAAATGGTAGAATTTTGAAGCAAGTAGAAGACACTATTCAAGTCATTCCAGGTCTTCCTAAAAAAGTGTATAATATGGGATTTAATCCAGACAGAAATGAAATCTTTCTGGAAGAATTTGCTGAACAATTCCATTTTGACTTCAAGATTTATGGCATGGAATCCAAGCTTATAAATCACATAATGGCTACGTTCGAGAATACTACATCAAATCTCGGTATATTATTCAATGGTGTAAAGGGAACAGGAAAAACTATCACTGCTAAGATTCTAGCTAATAAAATGAATCTTCCAGTAATTCTTGTAAACTCTCCATTCTCCGGTCTATCCGATTTTGTTTCCAAAATAAACTGCCCGTGTGTATTATTCTTTGATGAATTTGAAAAGAATTTTGATGCGAGCAAGAAGCAAGATGTAGATTTACTATCTATTATGGATGGTGTATTTAATAGTCCTCATAGAAGAGTATTTCTACTGACGACGAATAAGCTATATATCAATGAAAACCTTATTGGAAGACCGTCTAGGATTCGTTATAAGAAGTCCTTTGGAAATCTTTCCAAGGAGGTGATAATGGAGTATCTTGATGACTGTCTCGTGGATAAATCCTATGTTCCAGAAATTCTAGAATTTATTGACACTTTATCCATATCTACTATAGATATTCTTAAAAGCGTAGTAGAGGAAATAAACATCCATAAAGTTCCTTTATCAAACTTTAAGCATTTCCTAAATGTGGAACAGGCTAAGTATACATATTTTACGAAAATGCATTGTTTTGATAATAATGACTTTGATGCCTCCGAAAATAAATTTAAGGAAATCCTAGCCAAAGTTGGATCAACTGACGTGGATGATGACGGCAAAGAGTATACTCTTGATGAAGATGATCTTGACATTTACTCGCGTAAAATAAATACTACGTCTTCATTGGAGTTTATTCAAGTTGGAGAGGATCTTGGCGAATATGGCGTAGTAACCTATCCTCTTGACAAAGACGGAATTATTGGAACCGAAGATGAATATGGCCGCAAGCTGTTCTTCAAGGTTCTGAATCTTGACCATCGTCCTTCGTTATATAGAGGTGGATTAGCTTATTAAATGCTAACTGTTTTGCTGGATACAGAATAAAGAATCCAGCACACGCCTCCGTGGGGAAACTGGTAAACCCAGCAGACTTAAAATCTGCCGACCTGTAAAGGTCTTGCGTGTTCGAGTCACGTCGGAGGTACTAAACCTATAAATATAAAGTATCATGGTTTTCAATTTTTATCCACATCTTCCAAACAATTGGGAAGATTATGACGGCATATGTGATCCTATACATCAAAGTATAAGACTATCACATCGCACTAAAGACCCTAAGCACAGAGATGGTTACTATGATCATTTTAATCGTGAGGCATACGCTAGTGTCAATAGAATATTAGAGGATTCTGTTGGAAAGAAATTTGATAATGTTTACTCTGAGGTATGTCACAAATTTTCTAAGAAAAAGAATTTCCAATTTAGACAGGAGTTCTCATCTAGTATAGACAAAAGAAAGCTTCCAGAATCCATTTACAGCAGAAATGACTACTATTTAGACGATAATCGTGTAATTAGAAAGTATAACAAACAAAAAGTTATTAAGCCTGATAACATCATTATTAATTCTACAAGGGTATCTGATACGTATTATAGGATTAATAAGGAGTTGCTTCTTCGTTATCCTAAGGTACTTGATAGGATCAAGCAGAAGCTTGGAAACTCTGTTATATTTGATATATTTAACCTGGATAAGCTTTCTAGTAAAGAAGGAAGATCTATACTTTATGAAATTCAGGAATCATTAAGAGAAGACTACGGATTTAATGTATGGGGAGGACGTAGAGTAAATATTGATGACTTTATATGCGAAAAATACGACGCATTAGTCGAAGAATGCAAGCCAGGAAGCAGAAGATGTTCCAGATACTTTGCTGAATTAAGAGATGCAAGTAGAAAGCGTGCAAGAGAGCGTAAGGCTTCTAAAGAGAAAGAACTTCTTGAATTACTATATAAAATAGAGAGGAAACGAAGGTCAGAGGCACTGTTATATAATATTATAATTAGAGATAAATCAGGCTTTGATGAAAATTCGTTTTATGGAGAGGCTTATCATGGACAAAAAAGAAAGAAGAGAAAACAACTTGCTACTACTGGAGAAGCTGAAGGCAGTGTTAGCAGCCAGTCCTGATCTTAGATTTATTCAAGCATTATTTGCTATGAAAATAATAGACCAGGATATAAATGGAAATATCATTGATAGGTTCTATGAAGAACCATGTGATACATTAAATAGAATTGCGAATAAGGGTTAATAGTAGCTGTAGCAAACCTGTAACCCCTTGCCTATGAACTGTTTAAGTTTAAGCATACGGTCCACGTTGTAATGACTAGAGCGCAGTTAGGCTACATTTTTTTATTATGAATTACAAAATATATTTCTGAAAAAGGAGTGTTAAGATTAAGTAGATTTATACCTTGTAAAAATAGTTTAATATGGAAACAGTAAATGAACTATTTATTTGTCAAAAAACAATACAGAACATCAAATTAATTTTCTCATACTTTAAAGATGATGAAAAAAAGATGTTTTTGTATCTGTACATTTAATTCCAGAATGGGACATCTGGAAACGTATCAAGATGGCTATTAAGTATATTTTCGGATATAGGTGCTGTTATGGGCACTTTGACGAGTTTATATTTAAGAAGGAAGATGCGGGCAAGCTACAGTCGGTTGTAAACTATTTCAAGTCTTAAATTAAGATCCCTATGAGAGTTGCTAAAACTCTTGCGGGGATTTTTTTTTGTAGCAATTAGAGTAGAAGAATTCTTGAAATTTATTTCCAGAAATAAAAATGGGAAGATGAAGAGCCGGAAAGAAGTTGAACTTGTAATAAAGAATAATGAACTTTAATGATTATTCAGTCGGTTTTGTAACTGGAGGCAGTGTATTTCTTCCGCTGTATTGGCTTTACAAAAATTTTAGCAATCCGATAATCCTAAAGTAGGGAAACATCACAAGATTATTAAAGTAAACAAGAAGAAAAGTAAAGTCGAAAAAGACGTATGATTAAACAAAGTAGAAAACGCAATAGATAAGACTATACTAGTATGACTAAGATAAGCTGAAAAATTTCTTTCTCATCCTGAAAATACTCGACTTCTTAAAGATTATTTTATAATATGAAAGCAAAGAAAATAACTATCATAATGTCTTATGATTATAACGAAAATCAAATTATTAGTAATGACAAAGTTTCTTATAGAATAAAACAAAGTTTATTGCGTGACATAGAACCAAAACATGAGAGAATAGAGTCTGTAAAAGTAGAAGACTATGAAATATACCCTCATAACTGACGGAGCATATTCTCCTATTAGAGATCAAGGAGGATTAGCATTTGTATTTCTAAGAGATAGTAAATTAATTCTAGAATATTCTAAACAATTTAAGAATGTAACTAATAATCAAATGGAGTTGTTAGCTATTATAATTGGGTTTAAATGTATTAAGAATCCAATAAAATCGTTATTAGTAGTTTCTGACTCTATGTATTGTATAGGAACAATCACCTTAAATTGGAAAAGAAAAAAGAACCAAAAATTATGGACTTTATTCGATCGAGAATATTCTAGAATTAAATCTTTATGTAATAACATAGAATTTAAACATGTTAGGGGACACCAAAAAGACGACTCCACATTTACTAAGTGGAATAATTACGTGGATAGATTGGCAGTTAGCAAATCTCAAGAATTGGTATTATAATTATATTAAGTTTCTAGATAGATGGTTCTCTTATTATAAAGTATTAAGAGATGTTTATGATTTTGATCACAGTAGTATATTAGCCGTAGAGAAACATCAATTAACTCGAGTAAGGGACAGTATTATACGTTATTATAATTACGTTAATTATAATTATGATGTTAATAGAATAAATTTAGCTTTATCTTTATTAGAAATTATAAAAGAAGAAGGGAAAATTGTAATAACTGAGGATAAATGGTATTGCCCTGTCTATGTTAATACTAAAAATGCTAATAGATTTAATTCTTATGTAGCTAAAAATTTAAATAACTCTGATCTAGAATATGTTGAACTTATGAAAGGTTATTTATATACTGAAAAAGCTTGGCATTTATATTATAAATTAAGAGAACAATATACAAGAAATTGGTGGGTATGATTTATACTAGATTTTTATTAGGGGCAATTATTGTATTGCTTATTATATATTATGTAATGATCATAGGTCATTTATTTAATAAGTGGAAAATTACTGAGAGAGAAATAGAATTTTATAAATTATGTATTCCATTTTATTATTGGGTAGTATCACAAACAATTTAAATTATGAACAACAAACAACTGATTAGTAAAAATTCAATTTTTGGAATTATCATTGGAGTTTATTGCAATTGTATTTATTTCTATGATAGGTATTCTTTTTTGAGGATGCTGATAAGTCTAAGAATTATGTATGCCAAATGCCCCTTTCAGGTAATTACGTTGTATGGGCTGATGGCGGATTACAATGGCAAGGATGCGGAACAGTTAAGGAGTATAGCAAGACTTCTCAGATAGAATTTACTGAATTGGAGAAGAATGATGAAGGATATATTGCTACAGGAGAGAATCCTGCCGCATCTACCACTTTTAACGATAAAGGACGTGGATTTATAGTAGGATCTTTTAGAGTAGTGCTACCTACTGATGATGCTAATATGATGAAAATCCAAAAGGAATTTGGAAGTGAACGTGCTTTGATTAATAATCTAGTAAAACCTACACTTTATAAAGTTATTACCTCTTGCGGACCTTTGATGTCCTCTCTTGAATCTGTATCCGAAACTAGAACTGATCTTATTCATTATATAACTGACCAACTCAATAATGGAGTATATAAGACCAGAAGTCAGAAAATAGAAGTAATTAATGAAATTACTGGAGAAAAAGAAATTCGTACTCAAGCAGAAATAATATCTGATTCAAATTCCCCTGGAGGATATAAGAGACAAGAAATTTCTCCTTTTTCTCAATATGGAATTTTCATGTGGATTGGTATCTATTATTTGACATAAAGTATGATAAGGCTACTCAATCTCAAATAGACGCACAAAAAACAAGCTAACCTTGCAGTAATTACTGCGAAGACCCAAGCTACTAAAGCTATGCAGGATGCTATTACTATTGAAGAACAGGGTAAAGCAGCTGCCGCCAAAGCTAAGTGGGAACAAGAAAAGGAGAAGGCTCTCGCTGTAACTAAAGCAGAACAAGAACGAGAGGTATCTCGTCTAGAAGCTGAAAAAGCAGAATTTGAGAAAAAACGTATTATTGCTGAGGGTCAAGCCCAAGCAGAAGCTAATCGTCTAAAGGTACAAGCGGGGTTAACTCCCCAAGAGAAAGCTGAATGGGATTATAAAACAACTGTAGGTATTGCAGAAGCTCTTGCTAATTCTAAGGTACAGTGGGTTCCTACTGTTATGCTTGGAAATAATAATTCAAATAACGCAATGGATGCGGTTGGTCTTAAAATGTTAATGGATGTAACTAATTCTATTAAGAATAATAAGTAATGTTATTTTATACAATTTCAATACTAATTTGTTTATTTTTCTTTTTAATAATTTTTACTTTTACTAGAAGTAGAATAAGAGTTAGAAATAGTGTATCTGATTGTTGGGAAAATTTTCAATTTAAAGATAATGGAAGATATAAATTTCCTATATTATATTATTTATTAGCTATTTTGATATCATTTATTCCAATTTTTAATATTATATTTATATTAACAACATATATCAGTAATCTATATGAGAAAAATGAAGGAAACTATACTTATGATTTAGTAGAAGAACGGATGTATTCTCCAATTATTAATAAAATAATTAATGTTCTTAAAGTAAGGATATGAAATATAAAAAATTAATAAAAAATCTTAAACTTGCCCAGAAATATTGGGAATCACTTCCTGATAGAATAAAGTCTGCAACAATGAGACCTGGTAGTGTAAAACAACGTGTAATTACTGGAAATAATGGTAATTGAAGAAAAAGATTTTAGATTAATTCCAGTAGATGATTCAACTACTAAATTTGATCTTGAATTGTTAAGACTTATACAACCAAGAGGTAAAGAGCCTAGATTAGAATTTAAGAATGTTGCTTATTGTATATCTTTAGAAAGTGCTATTAAAAAGATAGCACATTTTAGGGTATCTAATAATCATAAAGATGAAGCTATACAGCTAATGACTTATTTTGGAGAATTTAAAGAAGAAATAAATTCTTTAAAAGAATTATTAATATGAATAAAACAGTATATCCATTTACTAAGAACATTAAATGTCCTAGATGTGGTAATATAACTAAGCATATTTTATATGATTATGAATATGCTATTTATAAATGTACTAAATGTGGTAATATTCATTCATGAAGCAAGAAAAAACTAAATCTACTCATAGAAAAGATTCTTGGGTGGATGTGCACGATGATGCACTTATGGTTGAATTGGGTATTAGACAACCTAATGCAACTCCACGTGATAAGACTGTTTGGACTAAGACTCCGAATGAAAAAAGAATTCTTAGGAATATGAGAAATTCAGTTAGAAAGGAAAAGATACATTTCTATACTGTTCCTAATAAGAGTATTCCTGTATGGGATAAACTTATTATATATCTTAAGAAGAATAAAACATTTCCTAATACTACTTATTCTACTAAATGTTGGATGCATGAGATAGGTGACATTCTATCTATGTATAACCAGTATAATAAAAAGACTGACTTTTATGATAATCTAGTAGTTAAGTATTCTTATAATGGAAAAACTTATAAACCAGAAGAACGACCTTACTGGATCTCTAATTGAGCCTTGTTCTTACTATGCTTATGAAGTTTGTATTTATAAATATTGGAAAAACGGATTCTGTTTATTAGATAGTAAATATATTAAATCCGATAGACCTCTTAATATAAAACATTCTAGTATGTATAGTCGCCATGATGGATACCTTATAGAGAAATCTATTGAATTAGTAGGTGCTCCTAGTGAATTTATAATAGAAAATAACCTTTTTATAGGTGAGCCAATTATAAAACATAAAAAATCTAAAAAGAAATGAAACAGTACACTGAAATTATCAAAGACTATTTTGTGGACTTTGCAGGAAATCCCCATCACTTTACTATTGTAGCTATTAGTATGCCAGCCAACGGTGAAGTAACTATATATAATGATAATCCATATTATGATGAGTGTCCTTATGATATTACTAAGGGGTTAAAGATTGGAATTTCTATCTGTAATCCTGATGATGAATATGACGAGGAACTTGGAGAACAAAAGGCTATAAAGAAAGCTATGAAATCTGACTTCGCTATAGTTACTCCTAATAGTGGATTAATTAGTACTCCTATGGTGCAAGCTATTCTACATAAGGAAGCTGAATATCTCAAGAATAATCCCGAAAAGTATATTAAGGGCTACAGGGCAGCTAAGCTTCGTTGGGAAGAGGATAAAGAGATGGAAGAACTTAGTAATAATTTTACTGATCTAGAAAAAAAAGTAGTTGAAGCTGTACAAGGTAACTATTTCTTTATAGATGATATACGAAAGTACGTAGATTATCTTAATAGAAGAAATAAGTGATAAAGAATATACTTATATGTATTTCTTTAATTGTTAATCTTATTTTAGGATATCTATTATATAACTCAACCTCTAAGGAGATAGTAAACCCTCCAGAGGTTGAGTTTTTAATTAAATATAGAGATTCTATAAGATATGAAATTGATACTGTTTATATTAAAATAGAAGATAATAATAATAAATATGAAAAGGATCGTAATATTATTATTAATAACACTACTAACGAAGACTATATCTTTTTCCTCGAATATCTCTCAAGAAGACACGACAGTATCAATAACTCCTAGACAACTTAAAGAAACCAATTTAATATTCATAGAACACGATAAACTACTTACTGAAAATAGATTATTATATAACCAATTAGAAAATTATAAGTTAGATAACTCTATTCTTACTAGAACAGATTCTATTAGACAATTACAAATGAGAATGTTATCGTTAACATACAACTCAGAAATATCTAGACTAAATTTAGAAAAGAAGAAAAAGAGTAGAGCTTTACTTGGATGGAAAATTGGCGGAGTTACGGTTAGTGTAGGATTACTTTTATTATTAGTATTTAAGTGAATTTAGTTGGAATTGATAGAGATGAATTTGGAATTAGGTACCAATTTCCTAACAGAAAATGTAAAGAATGTATAAAGTATCCGTGTTTCCCTGAGATAGAAAAATGTTCATCTAATTTCGCAGCCTATGGATGTATTAATTATACTGAATATAGGCCACGTAAGTCTAGATGACAGTTCTAGCTCAATTAGTAGCTAAAGAAGAGGACATTCTGGGGTATACTACTTATGTATTTGAATGTCTAGAGAAAGAAGATATAGTTAATTCTAAGTATATAATGTGCACTAGATGGCCTAATTGGAATCATAGGAGCATTAATATAGGTGAAGTTGGATATTTACAAGTTATTGAAATAAGAGCGGGAATTGATAAATGGTTTAATGGAGAAAAAATGATTCCGTATAATTATAACAATATCCAATTTATTAAATTTATATCTAAACCTAGAATTAACAATCATGAGTATATTATGTAGATAAACCTTTTAAAATATAAAATATGAAAGACAGAATTAAAAACTATGAATATGATGAAGGAAAAGCTTACAGCAGCTATTGAAGCAAAGAATAATGATATTAAGTCATTTGTGTGGAAACTTGCTAAGAACACAGATGGAGTTCAAGAGGAAATTCGTCTAGTTGATGCAACTCCAGAACAGCTTAATCAATTTTACAAACATTGTCAATCTATGCTTTATAGTACTGATAAGCTAAATCCAGGCAGATACACTCTCCTTAACATTATTGAGGAGCAACGTAGAAAGTGTACAGTAGAGATATTTCTTCGTAAGTTGGAATCTGGCTCTATCTGTGCAGATAAACAACCCTATCCTAGGTTCTTGTATTTACAAGACCTTAGAGCATACATGAATGCTCATAAAAGTGAGTTCCCTACTAACGAGTTGGATAATATTTCTATTGCAACTTGTACTGGAGGCTTGCCAAGAGAGTTTGAGAGGATCTCAATATCAGAAGTTCTCGATGGAGCGCTCGATAAATTAGGTACATTCGATAATAAGCACATCACATTCAGTTTTATACTAAATATGGGTGTATATCTTACTCCCACCGAAATGAAGGAGTTTGATGAAAAGGATAAAGACGGAAATACTCGAAGTAAATTGGAAGTTCTTAAGGAACGTCTTGGTATTAAGAATACAGTAAGGCTTATAGTTAAACCTACTGGTCTTAATTACAATGAGCTTCGTGCAATGATAAATCTTAAAGCCAAGAAATATTCAGATCTAACAACTGATCAATTAACTGTTCTACGTAATAAAGTTTTGTTTATTCTAGAGAATGAGGTTATGTACCACATAGAACAGTGGGAAACAAGAGCAAAACAAATTGAAAAAATTGCTGAATCCCGTAATATTGAACTGTCTGCTGAGTAACTTAGAAAGTTATACAGCTTTGTTTTGTTGTATATATGATAAATTATATTTCTATATATGACAAGAGATGAAAGACAGGAGATATGTAGGGTTAAATGGATAAAAAATAAATGTAGGGGTACCATAGTAGCTAGTACTGGTTTTGGAAAGAGTCGGGTTGGCTTAAATTGTATTAAATCAGTACTCTCTAAGTATTCTACTTTTCATATAATTATAATTGTACCTACGACAGCTCTGAAGGAACAGTGGTACAATATAATTGATAGTAATAATTTATTATTTAATTGTGAAGTATTAGTAGTTAATACAGCTATAAGGCATAAATATGTATGTGATCTATTAGTTATAGACGAATGCCATCGTATAGCTGCCGATACTTTTAAAAATATCTTTACTACAATTAAATATAGGTTAATTCTTGGACTCACTGCTACCTTCGAAAGATTAGATGGTAAACATGAATTGTTAAAACAGTACTGTCCAGTTATAGATGAAATATCTATAGTTGAAGCTCAAATTAATGGTTGGGTTTCTGATTACATTGAATATCAAGTATTATTAGATGTCGATGATATTGATATCTATAATAAATATAATAAAGAATTTCAAGAGCACTACGAATTTTTCAATTTTGATTTCAATTTAGCTATGTCTATGACTGGTAAAGACAGTTTTATAAATAGAGCTAAATATAGGGATAAATTATGCCCAAATGGAACTTCCGAAGAAAGAAAGAAAGTATTTAATAATATAACTTTCCATGCTACTAGATTTATGAAAACTATTCAATTAAGAAAAGCTTTCGTAAATAACCATCCTAAGAAATTAGAAATAGTCAGAAAAATTATTGAAGCTAGACCTAATTCTAAAATTATAACTTTCTCTAATAATATTAAAATGGCTGAATCTATAGGAATTGGTAATATATACTCAGGTAAGGATTCTAAAAAGAAAGGTAGAATTACTCTCGAAGAGTTTAATTCTAATTCTACAGATGTTTTAAACTCAATTGCTAAATTAAATGAAGGGGTAGACATTAAAGGATTATCTGTAGGAATAATCTTAGGGCTAGATTCATCTGAGATTAAAGCTGTCCAAAGACGTGGGAGGTGTATCCGCTTTGAAAAAGGTAAAAAAGCAGAGATCTTTAATCTAGTTATTAATAATACTATCGAAACTAAATGGTTTAGCAATGGACATCCTGACAACCGATATGTTACTATAGACGAAGAAGGATTAGATGCAGTATTAGCTGGAAAAGAGCCAAAACCCTACACTAAGAAAATAAAAAACTTAACTTTTAGGTTTTAAAATATGATAAAAGAAAAAATGTTAGAGCTTCTTGTTATATCTTATATTCAGGGAGAATTCCCTATTAATAGAAATAACAAAACACTTCTATTTCATGGAAAAATATATAATGATGAAGCTTTAAGTAGAAGAAAATATGAATTAATAGAAGAATTTCTAGAAAAATATGTAATTGATTCCACTCCTAACGGAGAATAAACTTTTGCAGTTTATAGATTAGTATTATAATAAATATTAGTATATAAACTGTTTAATGACTTTAGAAAACGAAATATCTATTCTTAATAAATATAAAATTACTCCTAATGAGTTAATGCTTATAAGAACTCTTCTTATACTTCAAGATGAAGAAAATGAAGAATTATTTAAATCTTATATAGAAACTCTATATGAAAGTGGTATTAAACTTAGGAATGTACTTCTATGTTTACAAGAAAAAGGTATTATATTAAAACAATATAAAATAGAAAATGAAGGAGTAGCATTTGATCCTTATTCTATACCTATTAATAAAGTATTTATAAAGAATTTATATAAATGTTCATTTGAACTGGGGAAAGAACTATTTGAAGTGTATCCTCAGTTTGGAAACATTAATGGAAATGTAATTCCACTTAGATCAGTGGCTCGAAAGTTCGATTCTTTAGAAGATGCTTATTTTAGATATGGAAAAGAAATTAAATGGAATCCAGAAACTCATAAGCAAATAATTGAATTAGTTAAGTGGGCAAAAAGTAATAATATACTTAATTGCTCACTTTCTAGTTTTATTATAAATAGAGGATGGATTGATTTACGAGCATTAAAAGATGGAGATATTGCTAATATTAATTATGATGCTATAAAATTAATATGATTTCTGGAAAAGAAGAATTATTTCAGTTAATAGATGAGGGCAGAAAAGGAAATAACATAGGATTAAGTATTGGATCTCCAAAATTAGAACTTTATATGGATGGATTCTTACCTGGAGTATCATATTTAATAGGAGGTTCTTCTGGATCAGGTAAAAGCACCTATGCTTTATGGGCATTAGTTTACCAGCCTCTTATACAATTCTTATTAGGAGAGAACACTGAGAGAGATCCATATTGGATATGTTTTAATCTTGAGATGACTAGATCTCAGATATATGCTAAATTACTTTCTATGTATATCTATGATAAATATGGTATCGAACTTAAATTTAAAGAAATATTTTCTAGAGGAAAAGATACTATACTAACTGACGATCATTATAATATAATTAAGCAATGTTCAGATTTTATTGATGTTCTAGATCTTAGATTATCCTGTTATGATGGAACTCTTAACGAAGAAAAATATATTAAAGTTCTAAATAAAGAGTTGAATAGATTTGGCAGATGGGAGTCTGGAGAATATATACCTAATAATCCCAAACAAGTAATAGGAGTATTAGTTGACCATATGAGTCTAGTTAAAGCTAGTCTAGGTAGAACTAAAAAAGATGAGATGGATGCAATATCTAGAGCATCAGTAATTCTTAGAAATACTACAAAAATTATATCTCCTATACATGTTGCTCAGTTTAATAGGAGTTCAGGAAGCGATGAAAGGCTAAAACAATCAATGCAGGACCCAACTGCTATGGATTTCAAAGATTCCGGGGCATTATTCGAAGACAGCCAAGTAGTTTTTGCTTTATATAGCCCCCATAAGTATAAACAATCTACTTATAAGAAATATAATATAAAGATTTTAGAACAAGTGTTTATTGCAGTATTTCTTTTAAAGAGTAGATTTGGAACTTCAGATATTTTGGTTCCTATGGGATTTTATGGAGATTGTAGTCATTATCAAGAACTTCCAAAACCTGATGAAATTTATGACTATGACACTTATTTAACTCCTAATTGGGATGTACAAGATAATATAAAAGTAGAAGAAGATATACAAGTAAATCAAAAATCTAAATTTATATTATAAATGGCAGCTGAGACAATATTAATTCTTGGAGAAAGTGGTTGTGGTAAAAGTACTTCACTTCGTAACCTTGATCCTAAAGAAACTTTTATTATTAGTACAACTTCTAAACCTTTTCCATGGAGAGGATGGAAGAAGCAGTATATTAAATTTGATCCAAAAACTAATCCAGATGGAAATTGGCATCAAACTTCTAAATCTAGTAATATTCTTACTATTATAAAATACATAAGTGCCAAAAGACCTGAGATAAAGAACATAATTACCGACGATCTTCAATATACGATGTCGTTCGAGTTTATGGATAGAAGAAAAGAGACTGGATTTAATAAATTTAGTGATATTGGAGGAGATTTTACTGACTTACTAAGAGTTGCTGATGTAATCAGAGATGATATTAAACTTATATTTACAGCTCACAGCGAAAATGAGGGGGATGCTATGAATCCTCATTATACTCTTAAAACTATAGGTAAATTGGTAAAAGAGAAAATTACTCCTGAAGGTTTATTCACTTATGTATTTTATGCAATGGCATTTCCAAATGGAGAAGACCAAATGGATTATAAGTTCTTAACTAATACTGATGGAGAGCATGTAGCTAAGACTCCTCTTGGTATGTTTAAAGATAAGTTTATAGATAATGATCTTAATGAAATTATTAAGGTTATTGATGAATATAATATGGGTGAGTAATGGCTAAAATAGTTAAAGAAAAACTTACTATAGTCTATGAAATGTCTATAGATTCTGAAACAGGGGAAATTCTTGAAACTAAGATAGTAGACAAAGTAATAGGTAATAAAACTAATATTAAAGTAGAATCTAGTGATAATTCAGATCCTACCCTTACTTTAGATTCTTCTAAATGCTACTTTAATCCAGCTGCGGTTTCCTTAATGGAAATTAATCCTGACGATAGAATTGATATAAAATACGAAAAGGGACTTCCAGTAATAGGAAAGGATGAAGCTTTTGGAACTCATAATGGTAATAGAGTAACTAAAGCATTTACTATTGCATATAGAGGAGTTAAGAATGAAGAATTAGCTAAGCATGGAAATGAATTTAAAGTAATCCCTCATCCTAATAAACCTGGATTATTTATTCTAGATTCTGGAAATAAACCAATAGAAGAATTAAATGGAGATGAAAATGTAAGTATAGAAGAAGATGATATTTTAGATGGATTGGTAGATGATGAAGATACTAAGATAACAGAAATTGATTCTAACTTTTTTAAACTTTAATTATGTCAACATTTAGTTTTAATTCATTTGCACAAGTACAGCCAGCTAATAATACTTCATATCTCAAGCCTTATTCTATTAATGAGAATATAACTATTAAGAGTGCAGAAATAAAGGAAGGAACAAGTGCCAATGGTAATAATTGGAAGAGTCTTGTTATTACTTTTGGTAATGATGACGGCATTTATTCTGATAGCACTTTCTTTTTGGATATTAATGATCCTAAGATTGTAGAAAGAAATGTTATGGATATGCCTAATGGAGGTAAGAGAGAAATGCCGAGTAGATGGGAACAAACTTATTATAAGTTAGCAGCTATAGGGCATGCTTTTGCTCCTGAATATATTGAAAAGTTTAACTCTATTGTAGGTAAATGTAAGACATTTGATGACTTTATTAAGGCATTTAAGTCCATGCTTGATAAAGTAATTGATAAGAATCCTACTAATATGAAGCTTGTTGGTAGAAACAGTAATGGACATGTTTATGCTACTCTTCCTAATTGCGTAGGTATTGCACAAGCTAGAGATGAAAAGAGAGCAACTACTAATGGAGTTCAAGTAGGTGAATGGTATACTTGGATGGTATCTCCATTTGGTAAGGATCTTATGTTCTCTGCTTATGAGGAGACTAAGAAGAATGAGATTGCCAATGCAAAGCCTACTGATATGGGTTCTTCTGATTCTGGGATAGACACTCCTCCTATGGAATCTACAGATATAGATTTTGAATCTTTGTTGTAATTATATAAGAGTTTTCTAGAAATAGGAAACTCTGTTTTGGTTTATACAAGAATTTCGTTATATTTGTAATTCTATTAATATACTAGAACAATGAATATAAGATTTGAGTTTAAACCTAAACTTACTAAAGAATTAATCTTATCTAAGTTCTCTGAAGAGCAAATTATGGAATATTACTTAAAAGTTCCAATTAAAAAGGGACTTATTCGTAGTCCATTAAGAGAAGATAAAGAACCTACCTGTTCCTTATTCAGAAATAACTCTGGAACTTTAATGTTTAAGGATTTTGCAACAGGACAATGCTTAAATATATTTGGAGTTGTTCAAGAAATATTTAAGTGTGACTATTTTGAAGCACTTAGAATAATTGCAAATGATTTTAATATTATTCATGATAAATCTCTCCAGAAAAATTTAGGTAAGATTAATAAAAATCCTACAATTATAAAGGATAAAGAGTTTTCAAAGATACAAGTAGAAATACAAGATTTTACTGACTTAGAATTAAAGTGGTGGGGAAAGTATGGAATAACTCCTGAAATACTCAAGCATTTTAATATATATTCTTGTAAACATGTTTTCTTAAATGATCAATTAATTGCAACTTCTCAACAGCACTGTCCTATTTATGGATATTATGGTAAGAAGTATCAAGGAAAAGAGTTGTGGAAATGCTATTTTCCTCGTAGAACTAAGTATAGATTCCTCGGCAATTATCCTCCTAAGAAAATACAAGGATACGATCAACTTCCTAAAACAGGTAAGTTATTAGTTATTACTAAATCTTTAAAAGATTGTGCATGTCTTTACTCTTGTGGTATATCAGCAATAGCTCCGAATAGTGAGACTACTTTTATTGGAGAAGCTATGTTAAAAGAGTTAAAAACTAGATTTAATAACATAGTAGTTTTCTTTGATAATGATAGACCTGGATTATATAATATGGCTAAGATAAGGAAAGAATATCCTGAATTAATTTATATTAGTATTCCTAAAGAATATAATAGTAAAGACATATCAGATTTTTATAAAAATCATGGTAGAAAAGAAACTTTAAACTTAATTAAACAATTTATTTTATGGCTAAAAGAACATAGACAGAATTAAATACTGCTGTTAGAGCTACTTTTAAGAATGGAACTACTAAAGAATTTACATCTATTGAAGAAGCCAGTCAAGAAACAGGTATATCTATAGCATCTATTAAAATAAGATGTAATAAACCAGGAACAGGGGGTAAAGATAAAACTGAATTTTGTTGGCTTGATGATCATACTGCTAGACATTATAGAGCTAAAAAATCTAAGAATAGAGGAAAGGG